>VOFJ01002692.1_pt1 | contig 262886 bp, 329 predicted proteins | sample 5384081 | NCBI WGS metagenome assembly VOFJ01 (sample SAMN12384729, study PRJNA508395) | human gut metagenome | isolation source: healthy gut I | host: Homo sapiens | reverse complement strand
GGAAAAAGCCTCCGCCCAGCCGCCGCGCAAACGCAAAAAAGCAGACAAAAAATAACCACAACAGGGAACTTTGTGCAGCAAAAACGCAAAATTGGATTTGACAATTCCTGTCAACCTGTGGTTTAATTATCTTTACGCGCCTGAAAAAGCAAAATTCTGCGCGCACAGGGGTACGCAGCAGCGTGATTCCCTGCATCCAAAAACGGGAGGGAACTGCCGAATGGCAAAAAAGAAGGAAGAATACGGCAACGAAAGCATCAAGAGCTTAAAAGGTGCAGACCGTGTGCGCAAGCGCCCGGCCGTTATCTTTGGCTCTGACGGTGTGGAAGGCTGTGCCCATTCCATTTTTGAGATCGTATCCAACTCCATCGACGAAGCGCGTGATGGCCACGGCAACAAAATCAACGTTACCCTTTACCCGGATCACTCTGTGGAAGTAGAGGACTTTGGCCGCGGTATCCCCGTCGATTACAATAAAGCTGAAGAACGCTGGAACTGGGATCTTGTGTTCTGCGAACTGTACGCGGGAGGCAAATATGGCGAGGGTAGCGGCAACTATGACTTCTCCCTTGGCCTGAACGGCCTTGGCCTTTGCGCCACCCAGTATTCCAGCGAATGGATGACTGCGGATATTTACCGCGATGGCATGCACTATCACCTGGATTTCAAAAAAGGTGAGAATGTCGGCGGGCTGAAAAAAGAGCCGTTCACCGGCCGCCGCACCGGCTCCGTCATCCGCTGGAAACCGGACACCGATGTGTTTACCGACATCAATGTTCCGGCGGATACCTTCAAGGATATGCTGCGCCGCCAGGCCGTTGTCAATGACGGTGTGACTCTCGTGTTCAACGACCGCACGGGCGAACGTGCCGAAAAAATCGAATATTTCTATGAGCATGGCATTCAGGACTATGCCAATGAGATCGCCGGTGAGGGAACCCTGACCCCGGTGTATTTCTGCTCCGGTTCCGCAATCGGCCGCGACCGTGATGATCAGCCGGAATATCAGGTCAAAATGAACGTGGCGTTCTGCTTTTCCAACGCGGTGCAAACGCTGGAATACTATCACAACTCTTCGTGGCTGGAGCACGGCGGCAGCCCGGACCGCGCTGTCCGCCTGGCCTTTGTCAACCAGATCAACAACTGGCTGAAAAATAAGGGTCTGTACAAGAAAAACGAAAGCTCCATCACCTTCAACGATGTGCAGGACTGCCTGATTCTGGTTTCCTCCAGCTTCTCCACCCGCACCAGCTACGAGAATCAGACCAAAAAGGCCATCACCAACAAGTTTGTGGCCCAGGCCATGACGGAGTTCCTCAAGCACCAGCTGGAAGTCTACTTTGTGGAGCACCCGGACGAAGCCGAAAAAGCCTGCAAGCAGGTGCTAATCAATAAGCAAAGCCGCGAGCACGCCGAAAAAGCGCGTGTGTCCATCAAAAAAACAATGACCCAGCAGATGGACCTGGCCAACCGCGTGCAGAAATTTGTGGATTGCCGCACCAAGGATGCCACCCGCCGCGAACTGTACATCGTGGAGGGCGATTCCGCTATGGGCGCGGTCAAACAGAGCCGCGATTCGGAGTTCCAGGCTATCATGCCCATTCGCGGCAAGATCCTGAACTGCCTGAAGGCCGATTACGCCCGCATTTTCAAGTCTGACATTATCACAGACTTGATCCGCGTGATGGGCTGCGGCGTGGAGCTGGGCGGCAGCCACAATAAGGACCTGGCTACCTTTAATCTGGACAACCTGCGCTTTAACAAGATCGTCATCTGTACCGATGCTGATGTGGACGGTTATCAGATCCGCACCTTGGTGCTGACGATGCTCTACCGCCTGACCCCCACCCTCATCAATCAGGGGTATGTGTATATCGCGGAATCCCCGCTGTATGAGATCAACACCAAAAATAAGACCTACTTTGCCTATACCGAGCCGGAAAAGGCCGATATCATGAAGCGGATCGACGGCCAGAAGTTTACGATCCAGCGATCCAAAGGTCTGGGCGAAAACGAGGCCGAAATGATGTGGCTGACCACCATGAACCCCGAAAGCCGCCGCTTAATTAAAGTTCTGCCCACCGATGTTCAGCGCACGGCGGAGGTGTTTGACCTGCTCCTGGGCGATAATCTGCAGGGCCGTAAGGAGCACATTGCGGAGCACGGCGCTGAATATCTGGACGATCTGGATGTATCTTAATCAGGGGAGGAGAGAGCAAAATGGCAAAAAAAGCAACCAAAAAGAAAGCCGCCCCTGCCCGCCCGCAGCTGGGCGATAACGTCGAGATCCTCTCTGCCGGTGAGGTCATCGAAAGCCCCATTACCGATACGCTGGAAACAAACTACATGCCTTACGCCATGAGCGTTATTGTTTCCCGCGCGCTGCCGGAAATTGACGGCTTCAAGCCCGCCCACCGCAAGCTGCTGTACACCATGTACGGCATGGGCCTGCTGAAAGGCGCCCGCACCAAAAGCGCCAACATCGTGGGCAGCACCATGCACCTGAACCCCCACGGCGATGCCGCCATTTACGACACCATGGTGCGTATGGGCCGTTCCAACGAAAGCCTGCTGGTGCCCTTTGTGGACTCCAAGGGTAACTTTGGCAAGGCGTACAGCCGCGATATGGCTTACGCCGCCGCTCGTTACACCGAGGCAAAGCTGGAACCCGTGTGTGAAGAGCTGTTCCGCGATATCGACAAGGATACCGTGGATTTTGTGCCCAACTATGACGGCACCACCACCGAACCGACGATGCTGCCGGTCACCTTCCCGACCATTCTGGCCAACAACACACTGGGCATTGCGGTCGGTATGGCGTCCAACATCTCTTCCTTCAACCTGGTGGAGCTCTGCAATGCAACCATCGCCCTGATGAAAGACGACCAGGCGGACCTGGCCCAGCTGATGCCCGCGCCGGATTTTGTCGGCGGCGGTTCCATCCTGTATGATGCCGCCGAGATGCAGAATGTGCTGGAAAAAGGCCGCGGCAGCATCCGCGTGCGCGCCCAGTGGGCTTACGATAAAGAGAACAACTGCATTGACATCACCCGCATTCCGCCGACCACAACGGTGGAAGCCATCATGGATAAGATCACCGAGCTGGTCAAACTGGGCAAGATCCGTGAGATCAGCGATATGCGTGATGAAACCGACCTGAACGGCTTGAAGCTGACCATCGACCTCAAGCGCGGCCAGGACCCGGACAAGCTGATGGCGCGTTTGTTCAAAGCAACCCCGCTGGAGGACAGTTTTGCCTGCAACTTCAATGTGCTGATCGGCGGCCAGCCCCGCGTGTTGGGCGTGCGCCAGATTTTGTTGGAGTGGATCGCATTCCGCTCCGAATGCGTGCGCCGCCGCACCTACTATGATCTGCAGGGCAAGCAAAAGCGTCTGCACCTGCTGCGCGGCCTGGAAGCTATCCTGCTGGATATTGATAAGGCAATTGAAATTGTGCGCAACACTGCGGAAGAATCCGAGGTTGTGCCCAACTTGATGATCGGTTTTGGCATTGACGAAGTGCAGGCTGAGTATGTGGCGGAAATCAAGCTGCGCCACCTCAACCGTGAGTATATCCTCAAACGCACCGAGGAAATTGAGGAACTGGAAAAGGCGATCGCAGACTTGGAAGATGTTCTCAAACGCCCCGCCCGCATCCGCAAGATCATTATGACCGAGCTGGGCGATGTTGCCAAAAAGTATGGCAGCCCCCGCAAAACGGAAATTCTGTACGACCTGCCGGACGATTCTGCTGCCGATGAGCAGAACGAGATCCCGGATTACCCGGTCACGGTGTTCTTTACGCGGGAAGGCTACTTCAAAAAAATCACCCCGCAGAGCCTGCGCATGTCTGGCGAGCAGAAGCTGAAAGACGGCGACGAGGTGGTTTATACCAAAGAGACCACCAACAGCGCCGAGCTGCTCTTCTTTACCAACCATGCCCAAGTGTACAAATCCCGCGCATACGGAATTTGCCGATACCAAGGCCAGCGTGCTGGGTGATTATGTCGCTTCAAGCTGGAAATGGAAGAGGGCGAAGTGCCGCTGTTCATGACGGTCACAGTCGATTACCGTGGTTACATGCTGTTCTTCTACCAGAATGGCAAGTGTGCAAAGATCCCGCTGGCCAGCTATATGACCAAGCAGAACCGCCGCAAGCTGCTGAAAGCCTACAGCGATAAGGAAGAGTTGGCCTGCATGCGCTACCTGCCCGCTGAGACCGAGCTGGCCATCTTCACCACCAACGGCCGCCTACTGCTGGCGGGCAGCGCCCCTCATTCCCGAAAAAAAGGCTACTCGCGACAGTGCTGGTGGTGAACGTTGTAACGTTGAAAAAGAACGCCAAGATCGCCCGCGTCACTCTGGCCGACGGCCTGGGCTGGGCGAGGCCCACCGTTACCGCGTGCACGCTGCCCGCCGCAGGTGCATCCCGCGCCCGACGACAGCGCCGAACAACTGACGCTGTAAGGCCGCACGCCGTAAACCGGCTGGCGCTCCCCTGCCGTTGGGTGTCCCGCGCCGCCGCACCGCCGCAAAACCAGCATTGACAACGCCGCCCAAGTTTGGTATAATAACAGTCACTGATGCGGGATTAGCTCATCCGGTAGAGTGACTGCTTCCCAAGCAGTAGGTGGCGAGTTCGAGACTCGTATCCCGCTCCAAAATGAATATTGGTGATACACCAACAAAAAGCCGTTAAGCTGCATAGCTTAGCGGTTTTTCTTTTGTTTCGTGATGATTCATAGCGTTTCACGTTGTATATTTATTCTGGTGCAACCTGGGTGCTATACACTTTTTGCGTCCACTTTATAGGTACGCTGGTGCGTTTTTGAGTGCGGTTTTCTCCATGAAATTCACCAAAAAAGCGGCGGGCCGCCCATTGGGTAGCCCGCCGCTTCTCTTATTCCTCGTCGTCCTTAGTCTGCCGTTCTGCGGCTTGCTTTCCCGGCGGCCAGCAGTTTCAGCAGGCCATCAGGGACATCGGCACCCATGTGGGCGGCGTTCTCGGCAATGGAACCGAGCTCGGTAAAAATATACCACACCAGCACCACGGGCAAAATCAGGCTCTGGTACGTAATGCCCAGGCCGGGCAGGTTGGAGACCGCGATGCTGAGCACCGCATCGGTCAGCGCGGCCACACAAACTACCACAATCATGCCCGCTTTGTGCCAGATGCCATCTCTGGCAACGGAACTGGCCCACTCTCCCCTGCTGGCGGCCGCCGCGCTGCCAGAGAGCCAATCCAGCGCCATGCAGGCGGCCCACGCCACAACAAGCCAGCCCAGCCAGCCGAATGCCGCGGTAAAGGCACCGCAGGCGGCGGCGATCACCGCCTTGACCCACAGGAAAATGTTGTCGTCTTTCATGGTTTACTCCTTTCGTTCACGCTGCCTGCGCGGTGCCCTTTGGCACCTACGGCGGACAGCTTGTCCAACACGGCCTTGGCATCGCCCTGGGTGATGGGGCCGACCATGATGTTCTGATGCGCCATCTCAGCATCGCTGAATTCTGCCCAGTACAGCCGCATGGCCACCAGCTGCAGCTGGATCGCAAGGCTGAACACCGCCATGGCCTGGGCGTTGGTCAGGGTTGCTGGCACAGATGGTCTGCAGCGTGGAGGCGGCAGGCTTTGTCCTCGGCCGGGCGCTCGACCGCATGCTCACCCGGGGTACCGTAGGTGTAGACGCTGCTGCTGGCGGTGGTGAAGTCATCATCCAGCCAGGTCAGCGGGTTGGTGCGCTTGCCGCCCAGCAGCACCTCGAAGTGCAGGTGCGCGCCAAAAAACGTTGCCGGTGGCACCGCTGTAGCCGATCAGCTGGCCCTCCTTGACCTTTTTCCCTTGCCTGGCAACAATAAACTTGAACAGGTGGGCGTACCGGGTAACAAGGCTCTGCTGCCTGTAGTCGGCGTGGCGGATGTCCACGTAGTTGCCGTAGCTCTGCATGCTGCGCTCGTCGGTGGTGTGGCCGTCCCACAGCTGGGTGGCCGACACCGTGCCGTCCTCTGCCGCGTAGACCGGGCGCACGGCGGTGTTGCCGATCTGGGTGCGCAGGTCGATGCCGTTATGGCTGCGGCCGCTGTTGTAGTGCCAGCCCTGGGTCAAAATGTGCTGATCCAGCGGCCAGCGAAGTAAAACTTCACCATTCGATAATCTCATTTGAAAAACTCCCTTTTTATGTTCTCAACCACCAGTTCATGACAATGTCCGAACTGGGCTTTTCTTCTACCAACGCCGTGATGGTCCCGGCCCCGGTGTAGACCAGGCCCGCGTTGATCTTGTCCATCGAATCGGCGAGGATCACATCGGTGGCAAATACGTTGGTCTTGTTGGTCGAGCCGAGGCTCAAGAACATGCTGTTGGCGGTCAGGGTCGGTGCGACCGAGATCTTCTTCGCGGGGTACACGGTCTGCTTGTAGGCAAAGCCCTGGGCTTGCTCATCCGTGGAGGCGGTCGTCCAGCTGTCCACGTAAAAGGTGGCGTAATACTCCCCACGGCAGGGCAACGTAGAGGACTTTGTTCTGCACCGGGGTGGCGCTGCTGCTGGACAGTGCGGCATCGACCGTGGTTTTGTTGGCTCCGAAGCAATACCTTTTAGTTTCGTATATTGATCGGCGCTCATCAGGCCGTTGCTGTAGTCCGAGGCCAGATCGTAGGTTGTGTCGGAATCCGGAATGCCCAGGTTGGTGATGTCGCTTTTCTGCACAGCAGAAACAGCGATGACGTGCCCCAGGCTGTCCACGGTGATTTTGTACAGGCCGCTGGCCCGGGCGGTATGCGTGGGGTGAGTGTACTTGTTCGCGCCCTCATCGATGCCTTTCAGCTTTGTCACGGCGCTGGGCGGCATTAGGCCCGCGGTGGTCTCGGTGGCCTCGGCGATGGTGGTCTGCTCGGTCACGGGCGTGACGTAGAGTACGTCCTCGTCCAGGGTGCCGGCGGCCTTCATAGCCTCGTACTCGTCCTCGCTGACGGCAACCACAAGCTGCTTTTCTGGGGTAAGGTACATCTGGTTGGGGTCGATTTCGCCCGCCTTGACCGCTGCTGCAAACTGCTCGGCAGACAGGACGTTCAAGATGAATTCACCTATAGTTACGGTTGTTTTTGCCATTCACTCACCCCTTTACATAGTTAGTCTTTGTATCAAACAAGCCCGCAAGGTCGCTTTGCTCTACCCATAGGCCATTAACCTTTTTATATACTTTTGATACATTCACCCAGCTGCCATTTACCTTAGTGCTCAGCACAGGGCCAGAAGATCCGCCGCCAGTGTAGTCTACAGTCAGATCAGCACCGTAAAAACGCAAAGTATGGCTGTTGTTTGCGGATAGCGAGCCGCGTGTACAGGTAATCAGCAAGATAAGCTCGTTCAGGCTCTCACGATCCCACCAGCCGGTATCGTTAAAAGTCTGAGCCACTGGGGATGTTCCCAACTCAATTTCGCCGCTCAACCCGGCCGTGCCGCAATACAACTGCGCAACACCGCTCAAAATATACGGTGACGCATTCGAAATTCTGGCCTTTATCTTACAAGAGATAGAATTGATCTTGGCATCAGACGGAATCTTTGACACATCAAATTTGACTGCCAGTTTAGAAACCGCGCCGCCACCTTTGTTCAGGTTTAGCACCGCAAAGGTGTCACTACTTGCGCTGGTAAGGCCATTTGAAAGCGGATAAGACGTGTCTACAGAAATATACGATGAGCGCTGACCATCATATCCTGCAGGAACCAATGTTACACTTGCCATACATTAGCCCCCAGTCTGCAAATACAAATCGCCATTGCTGCCGGTCGAAGAACTGGGCTCGGAACTACCGATGTAGTATTTCTGGATGACAACGGTCCCCGCCACCCCAAAGATGGACTTGCCTGCCAGAATATTGCCGCCAACGAGGTTGGCATCGCCTTTAATGGTTTGCGCCCCGGACAAATACTGCCCAGCTGCAATGACCTGGTCGGTGCTTTTCGGGGTATAGGTCGCCGCCGCCTTTTTGGTGACACCGCTGCCAATGTACCCCGCGGGCACGGCTTCCACCGTGACCTGGCTCATGCCATCGTAGCCGGTGTCTGGGGTCACGGTTTGCTGGCTCTCGGTCGGCGTGACCGTCTTTTTCTGCAGCTTGGCAGCGCCAGCCCCCGCAAAAATACTGACTTTCTTGTCGCCTAAGTAAACGGGCATATTCTCACCACCTGCAAATTTTAATCGTTGTCTGCGCTTCGGGTGTGGCCCAGCTGCCATCGCCGCACAGGTACTTCTTTTCGTCCCCGGCAGCGGGTGGCGGAACCAGGCCGGATGTGCCCGCGGCCTCGGCACTGGCCCCGGTGAACACATCCGGGGGCGTATATTCGCCCTCGATCTGTTCCCCGGCCGCATTGTGGGCGCTCCGCCCGGCCAGCAGGGTGCCCTTTGGTCACGGTGTCCCCGGTCAGATCCAGCAGGGTCTCACTGCCCAGCACCACCTTGTTCACCGCCATGGTTAGCCTCCCACCGTCAGGGTCTGGCCGCCGGCGGCGTTGTCCACGTAGTTGGTCGGGATGGCCGCCACCGTGACCTGTGACAGGCAGTTGTAGTCGCTGTCGGGCAGGACGGTCTGCTGCTCAAAGGTCGGGGTCACGCTCTTGGCCTGGGGCTTCATGCCCTCGGAGGAGGACATGGAGCCCTCCACGCCCAGGATGATGACACCCTCGCGGATGTTGGCAGGCACCAGCTTGGCCTGCTCGGTCTCATCGATGGCGGCGCTGCCGCTGCCATCGTGGAAACCCATGGGGATGGTGTACTTGCCGTCCTTTTTGGGTGATTTTTCCCGGCTACGGCCCCGTTGTTGGGCATCGTGCCGGTCAGCTTGGCACCGCGGGCGTAGGCGGTCTTGCCCTCCAGCATCTCAGCCACAGCAACCGTAGCGTCCGTGGAATCCACGTCCTTAGTGCTGGTGCCGGTGATGGGTGCGCCGGTCTTATCGTGGGCGGTAATGCCCTTGGCCAGCTTGTCCGGGGTCACGCTGTCGGCGGTCAGGTCGAGCTTGACCTCTTTGCCGATGATGACTTTGTTTACATATTGGTTAGCCATTGAAATACTCATCTCCCATAATCAGGGTCACGCCGCCGCAATCGTTGGAGACCTCGTACCGGGGAATCTTTCGCACGGTCACATCGTCCGGCATCAGCTTGTCTTTGGTTTCCAGGCGGGTCTCCTCGTAGATGCGCGGGGTCACGGTGGTCTCGCCCTTGTACTGCGGCACGGTGGATAAAATGGTGGTCTGCCCCCAGGTCGGCGGCCAGATCGGCATCGGTGCCAAACTCCACCACAAAGGCGGAGGGTGCGGCAAACTGTACGTCTAACGTCATGTAAGCACACCATCTTTCAGAATCTGGCTGACCGGCACACGGAACACTTGCGAGGCCATGCGGGCAGATCCAACGCCAACGCGCAGCTGAATTTGCAGTTCCGTGTCCCCGCGAAGCTGCAGCGTTTCCTCCTCGGTCAATGTGCAGGAAAGCACCTTGCCGGACATCGTCACGTCCGGCAGGCCGCGCTCAAACAGCAGCTTGCCGCCCTGTTTGAACGCTACCGACAGCTTGGTAATGGTCTCACACTCAATGGGCAGCGTAAAAGTAAAAGTTGGGGTTGTACCGCGATACATCAACTCACCACCTCAAACCAATCGGTATCATCCAGTGCAGGTGCTGCGCCGTCCCTGCAGGGCCAGATACAACTTGTCCGCATCCGTACAGTAGTACCCGGTGCATACCATCATGCTCCCTCCATCTCTGCCCTTACGGCCTCACGCCATTTCTCCGGCACTTTGTCCAGCGTAATCAGCCCGCGCTTGATGCAGCAGATATAAAACTGTACCATATCATTCACCTCCGGCCAGCATCTGGGCCAGCTCCAAAATGGCCGCCGCGTTGGCGTCCACCTGTTCCTGCAGCGTGGGTTTTTCCCGCTCGGCCAGTTCCTCTGCCGTGTAAGCGTGGTAGAACTGGCAGTCCTCGTACACATCGTAGCCGGAGATGATGTGCTCAAGGCCTTTGGGGTCGTCCTCGGTGACAGTGCCCTGCATCACTTCCCGGCTCTCCGGCACATGCTCGGCAACCCGCCGGGCGGTGTAGAGATAACCCGCTGACAGGTCGGGAGAGGTCAGTTCCTCGTTGGTGATTTCATCGTAGATTTTCATTTTGTACCTCGTTATTTGTAGACGTAAATTTCTACAGTTAAGGACAGATTGTTGGCGTGGTAGTCATACTGTGTATATGTCCCCTTCAGGGTTAAAACCGAGTTGGAAAAACCGGTAATTTCCAAATTCGTGAAACTACGGCTTTGCTTTTCGGCAGGGCTGGAAGTAAAACCGGAAATACGAACGAAAAAGTCCTCCGCCTTTTTTCCTGCCACATTAAACTCTGAAAGGTCATACGTCTGAAACGAGCTTGTGGCGGCACTGCTGCCGTTAATAGGTGTAAATGTAACGGTCGTAAGCAGCTGCAATTTTTTACCGCCCGGAATCCTAGGGGATGTACCCATAAAATCACCCTTTCTTCATTTTGCGAAAATGTTATTTAATTTCAGTGCCTTTTGATACCGAAAATCTGATACGGGATGGTACTTTCCCAGTGTGTTGTGTCACCGGAAAAAGGCGTTCCGATCGTGATGTTTGCGCCGTCAAATGTCACCATACGGTTAATGCTTCTGTCATTTGCTGTTACGCAACATCTTGCACCGCGCACTACGATATTTTCCATTACATACTGCGGGGAAACAGACGTGTATGCTTTGACGGTAATACAATAAGCGGCATAAAGCTGGGTGCCAGTATCGGCTGTTCCGCTGCCATATTCAGATGTATGGTTGCCATTTGTCCAAAGCAGGATTTTCTCGGCATCGGCAAGATTCTCAAAGGTCTTTTTGAACTTGCCACCGCCTCCCGGAATCCTCGGTGCTACACCCATCAGCAGTACCCCCGCGCAGCACATGCCGCAGATTTCTTACGGGGGGGGGTAAAACTACATACAAACGAATGTTTCATGCTAAACCTCCATCAACTTTGAATGACCCACCGCGCCCGGATTTCGGCGGTGGGCTTTTCTTTTACCTTAACCAGCACCGAATTGTACGCCGTGACCGTCACGCCGTCGTTGATGATGTCCTGCACTTCATTCAGCACATCATCGGTAGCGGGCACCCCGGTCTTATCGTAGCCGATGCCGGACAAAAACTCGCTGGCAGCCGTCACCACCGGCGCATGGCTGTTCGCGCAGGTCAGCGTAGCCGTCTGCTGGTACAGTAGGCCTTTGGCCTGGTCGGCGCTGCTGCAAGCCGTCCACCCGTTCAGCGTAAGCCTGGCATAGTAGATGTTGGAGACCTTGTCGATCGCCTTGAAAATATCGGTCTGCCGCCCCTGCGGGTCATAGGTCGCTCGCATCATGGCCGAGGTTCCGGCATTCAGCTGGTTCAGTTCGGCTTCGATTTTCTGCAAAAACGCTTCAAAGGCGGCTTCCATCACGCTGGTGTCTACCGCGTCGATGGTATCCCGCATCAGGCCGCAGACGCTGCCATCCAGCCGCAGGTCTACCACGTTGTCGGCGCTGATCTTAGTAGCGCCGGTTGGCCGGGTCACCCGGTACAGGAAGATCTCGTCATAGTCGTCACTGCGCCGCAGGCTGGGCAGCGTGGGGCTGGCCGAGGCCGTACCCTTGCGCACTTCCAGACCTGCGGTGTTGGCGTTTTTGTCGTACACCAGGGCAATGGCATCCCAACGGGGATTCACGCCGTCGGCATCCTCAAAGGTCAGGGTCACATCGCCCTGGCTGAACGGGAACGCCGCCCACACTGATCACTCACGTGGATGCAGCCCACGCCCTTGCCTACAGTGACCGTATTGTTGCCGTTGGTTTTGGCGGCAAAGCTGTCGGCGTTCAGCACGCCGCGGCTGCGGGCCGCATAGGCTGCGCCCAGCGCCACGCTGGTATACTGCTTATTGTCCAGCGGCCAGCAGATAAGCTCGGTCAAAGCACATCACTCCTTTTTAAAGGTAAAGTTGTCAAACACAGGGCAAAGGCTGCGCCCGGTGCTTTCGTAGATGATCTTGATGCTGGCCACCCGCGCGGTGGCTTCCAGGCCAATCTCCTCCACCCGCACCGGCACAATATCGCCCAGGGCGTAGTCCTGACCGTAGATCATCTGGCTGTCGGCGGCGGTGCATTTCAGCTGCCGGGTCCCCAGGTGATTGGCCAGAGCTGCGCGGGCATAGTTCTGCACGGCGGTCTGGTATTCGGTTTCGGTGTAGGTTTTCTCGGTGGTGCTGCCGTCCGCGTTCTGCACGGTGTATTTGTGCTTTACGCTGCTGCCGTCCACCCACAGCTCGTGCCGGGCATTGCCGATGGCTGTGATGTCTCCTACCTCGCAAAAAATACCGGGTAAAGCTGTCCCCCTCGCTGGGTTCCTCGCCGCCGCACAGCACCACATTGGCGTAGTCGCTGGCATCCTCGGTATAGGTTGGGCTGGAAAGGTTCTGCATCCGGGTCGAAAAGTAGCCCATGTACAAATCGCTCCCCGGTGCGCTGCGGTCCTTGCCCTGCAAAAGTTCCAGCGTTTCGCTGCCGGTGGCCGGGTCAAAGGCACAGCGCAGGCCAAACCCGCCGGTCTCGGCCAGCTGGGTCATGGCATCCAGGCAGGTCACCCATTCCAGGTCCACTGCCTCACAGGGGACAGTAAAATCAGCGGCATCCGGCAAGGCCACTTCCAGCTCGCGCAGGTTGGCACGGCACAGGTCCAGCAGCCCTGCGGCTGCATCGGTCACGGTGGTCTTGCCCTTGGCTATCCGCTGGGCGAACCGCTGCAGGGTAAACTTGCCCCGCACGGTCAGCTTGCGGGCATCGCTGTCCAGTTCCGTGGCTACGATCAGCGCGGCCAGGCCGGGGGTGTCCGGGTTGTAAAGCACGGCTCCCTGCACCAGCATGGCGCGGTTGGTGGCGGTAGCGCCGCACACCAGCTTGATCTCGCCTACATCGGCAAAGGCCGGGGCCCACTGCAGGCTGTTGGCACTGTCCACCATGCCCATGCGCTCCCCGTTCTGGTATACATACAGGCGTAAAGCGTCAGACACCGGCCGCCACCCCCTTAGGTGCCGTCACTGTGGCGGTCAGGTTTTCGCGGCCTCGTCGGCCGTCAGGCGCAGCACGTTGTCGCCGGGGTCCAGCGTCATCCACAGGTCGCTGTCGTAGTCCAGCCAACGGAACCCGTTCACATCAGTACCATCGCTCTGTCGGTAGGTGCAGCCACGGGAACCATCCACCGTGGAGATGATGGCCGATTCACCGGGCAGCATTTCCTTGTTCAGTTTCAGGTAGCTGCGCTTGCCGTTGTGCCACAGCATCGGATTCTTCACGCGGGCCGCAGCGGTCAGGGTCAGCACAAACTCGGTCTCGGTGCTGCCGCTGTTCACCACGGTAGTGTACACATCTTTTTTGTATTTGCTGATGTACCAGCTGCCGGCGGTCGATACAGGGGTCGGAAACCAGCTGCCCTCCAGGCCGCCCAGCATGGTGGCTGCCGTTTCCACGGTGCGCCAGTAGGGGTATGCCGCTTTCAGCTTGAACTGGAAATTCAGCAGGTGCTCCCCGCCGCTAACATCGGGGGTATGGCTGGGCAGTACCTCCAGGTACCAGGTGGTATCGCCCACGGTTTTCAGCCAGCGGGCGGCCTCTTTGGGGCGGATGAGCCGCTTCAGCAGCGCCTCGTTGGCATCCAGGTCCCGCAGGATGCTGCCGGTCACGGTCAGGCTGCGGCTGCCTACGGATTGCCCCGTGATGGTCTTGCCGGTCTGCCCGGTGGATTGCTGCTCGGTCATTTCCACGTCCAGGCCGTCATCGCCGGTCAGGTTCGTGATCCAGAGATCGCTGTCCACGGCAAAGCGGATGGTGCTGCCGTCCGCCGCCTGAAAAGCATATACAGGCACGGTCCTTGCCATGCGCACCTCCTTACGGGATAGCCCATTTCAAACGCTGGGCCATGGATTCCGCCTCCCGCGTCAGTTCCGATTCGGACAGGCTGTCGTGAGTGTGGAACTCGTTGTTCAGGTTTACGGTCATACCGCCCGGCTGCCAGGTATCGGCAGTGTTGCCAAAGCGGTTGTTGCTGCGCAGTGTACCGGCCACAGCTACCTGCATCGGCTCGGCCGTCGCGCCCGAAAGCCTCTCCGCCGCATCCTCGACCATCCACAAGTTGTCGGTAATGCCGCGGGAAAGCCCGGCCATAAAATCAGGCATCCAGCGCTCATACATCCGCAGCGGGCCGATGTCCGGGCGGGAAAAGTGCATGTAGGAGGCAATCGCCGAGGCTACGTTTTTCACGGCCCCGACTACAGCCCCGATGGAGCCGGTAATGCCCTTGACCAGCCCCATGATCATATCCTTGCCCCAGCCGATAAACTTAGCGGGCAGGCTCTTGATGTAGCTGATGCCGCCCTGCATTACCGAGGTGAAGCCGGATTTCAGTGCGCCGCCCATGCCCTGGATGCCGCTGCCCAGCAGCTTGATGACGCTGCCGCCCAGTTCGATCCAGTTAAAGGCGGTAATGACATTGGCAACCGCCAGCAAAATTTGCGGAATGTTCGCCACCAGCGTGGGCACAGCCTGGATCAGGCCCTGCCCCAGCATGATGATCAGCTGCACACCCGCTTCCAGCAGCTTGGGCGCGTTGTCGTTCACAATGCCCGCAATGTCGGATATGATTCCCGGTATGTAGGTGATCATGGTCGGCAGGCCGTTGATAAGCCCCTGCGCCATGTTCAGGATGAACTGGATGCCGGTGTCTACCAGCTGCCCCGCATTGGCCCGCAGGTTGCTGGCCAGGTTGGCCGCAATGGGCAGCGCCTGTGCCAGCAATTGCGGGATGCCCGTAACCATTCCTTGCCCCAGCTGGGTCATCAGGTCGATGCCGCTTTGCAGCAGTTGCGGCCCTACGTTGGTGGTCAGGTCGGTGAAAATGCTGCCCAGCCCCTCGGCCAGACCGGCAAAGCCGCCGCTGGTAAAGCCATCCGTAAGGGTCTGCAGGTAGCCGCTGGCCAGGCTCACAGCTGCGCCCAGCTTGCCGCTGACCGAATCAAACAGCGCAATGCCCAGGTTGGCAGCGTTGGTTTTCAGGCTCTCCATCCGGTGGGCCATCGTGTCGGTCATGGTGGTGTAAGCAGTCTCGGTCGCACCGCTGCTGTTCTCCATCTGGGCCAGCACATCGTTGAACTTCTCCGCGCCGGAATTGGCCAGCGAAAGCGCACCCGTACCGGCTTCCACGCTGGACCACAGCGCCGCAAACTTGGTGGCATCGCCGCCCACGCTGTCATACAGCACCTGCAGCACGTCGCCCAGGCTCTGGCCACTGTCCATCAGTTCAGCAAAGCCTTGGCCGGTCTCTTTTTGCAGGATCTTGCCCACGGTCGAGCCGGTGTCGCCCAGCTCGTTCAGCATGGACTTGGTATAGGTGGTGGCCTCGGCGGTAGCAATACCGTTGGCCGTCATAAGGGCCAGGCCGCTGGACAGGTTTTCCACGTTCACCTTGTAGGCTGCCGCCAGCGGGATGACCCGGCCCATGCTGGCCGAAAGTTCGTCTACGCTGGTTTTGCCCAGGTTCTGGGTGGTCAGCAGCACGTCCGAAACATGCCCCGCCTGGTCGGCTTCCAGGCCGTAGGCGTTCAGCGCTGTGGTCAGAATGTCGACCGCCGAGGAGCTGCTGGTAAAGCCCGCAGCAGCCAGCTTGGCGGCCTGCCCCGCAAAGGCTACGGCATCGCCGGTATCTTGCCCGGCACTGATGGCCTGGTAGGTGGCCTCGGCCAGGTCACCCGCCGCAATGCCCATCGTGCCGGACAGGTCAGAAATCTGTTCTTTCAGCTCCCCAATGGGCACTTTGGTGGTATCGGCAATGGTTCCACCTTGGCAACCGCCGTCTCAAAGGCGCTGCCCTCGGTAAAGGCGGCCTGCAGCATCTTGCCGATGCCCGCCGCCGCAAGGATCTTGCCAACTGCGCCGATCAGGCTCTTGCCCAGGCTCTGCCCGGCAGTAGCACCCGCAGCGGTTACTTCCCCGCCCAGCGCTTCACTGATCTTGCCGCCGATGCCGGTGGCCGAGGGGATAATCTCTACATAGGCTTTCGCCAGTTCGGTTTTACTTGCCATGGCATCAGCCTCCCTTCAAAATTTCTGCTTTGGCTGCTTCAAACTCGGCAGCCGTGGCAAAGCCGGTCACCTTGCGGCGGTGGGCCGTGCCCAACAGGGTATCCAGCACCGGGGCAGGGCGGTTGCGGCCATGCTGGGCGTCTTTGGTCTTGCTCCACACCAGCAGCTGCAAACTGTCAGCCATGGCACCCAGCAGCAGCGTGTCGGTCGTTATCGGGGCATGGTTCAGCGCCATGCAGGTGCGGCTTGTCTCCCGCAGGCCCCCGGCCAGGGTGGCCGCCAGCGGCAGCCCCAGGGCGCGCCAGTCCAGTACATGGTAGGTTTCCGCCATGTCGCACACCAGCTCGTCCGGGGCCAGCGCTGCCATCCGGGCCAGGGTCAGGAGTTTTTTCCCGCTTTGTAATCCAGCAGGATCTGCACAAAGTCGTTGGCAACAGCCTCGCCATCGACAATGCCGTCCTCATCGCGGTGGAGGTCGTACAGCTTTTTCTTCAGGTCTTTGCCCAGCAGCAGGTTCAGCGCATCGCTCAAACCGGCATCGCTGCCGCGCTCCACTTCCACCAGCGCGTCCAGCAGTTCCATGTTGTGGATGCGCTTTTCCGGGATGGCGTAAACAAAGCCGCTTTTCGTCTTACCGGTGATCATGCCGTTTTCTCCTTGATGTACTCGTAGTGGGTGTTGCCGTCCGTGTCCGGCGTAGCGGTGATGGTAATGTCATACCCCAGCGCTTCCTCATCGGCGTAGACGATGTCGTCCATCTCGGTGATCTTGGCTTTTGGCACGACCACGCGCTTCAGCACGCCGTTCAGGATCAGCTCCACCACCCAGGCCTTGTCCTCGGCAGCGCTGCTGTTGGCCTTAACGGTCAGCCCGGCCTGGACGGTGCCGGTCACGTTGTCATCACCGTATACGGTTTTCAGCACATCGGGGTTCAGCGCTTCCAGCAGCTTGAACTGGAAAGTGTCGTCCTTCTCTTTCTGGTAGGTATACACGGTATCGCCGCCCCAGGCCTTGATCTTGTCACCGTCCGGGCTGTTCGCGTTGGTCAGGCCGTCCTCGCTGATATAGCCCAGGCACACAAATGCTTCATTCAAAGCGGTGGTGGCATCGGTGGGCAGCGTAGTGCCAACAGGCGCACGGTACACCGCGCCGCCAATCTTGGGCTTACTGGTGGTTACATTTTTGGTGTCTGCCATTACAGGCTCCTTTCCCGTGTCCAGTGTGGACACGCGGTTATTCGTAATAAGTCACCGCAAACACCGCCTGGTAGCGGTATTTTTTGGTTTCGGTATCGGTAAAATTGTAATCGCGCTCCAGCTTGCAGGCCCCCACCTGGTCAAGCGTGGGCAAAGCCAGCATGGCTTCGATCACGGCATCGTCCAATTGTGCTGCCTGTAACAACGTGGGCGCATAACTCTGTACGGCCAAAGTGGCGCGGCAGATGTAATTCTGCCTGCTGCTGCCGGTTTTCTCCAATACGACAAAAGTGCCGGAGGCTCCCTCCGGCACTTCCATCGTCACAGGAACACCCAGCCGGTCGCGCAGATAATCCAAAACAGTCGTTTCGATCATCGCAAAGCCTTTTCTATGGTGTTGTTGCGGTAGTTGTCGCGGCGGGCCTCAGCAGTCTGGGGATACACGGTGGCAATGGCGCGGGTCTCTTTCTGCATGCTGTCCACAGCGTACCCTTCCCCGCAGCGGGCGGCGATCTCCTCGGCATGCTCGGTGCAGATGGCCTGCATCTCCTTGCTTTTCAAAAGCCGCCGCACCCCGGCGCTGTTCAGCTTGATTTTTACCTTAGTCATACCGCTCCACCTTTACCTGTTTGTTCCATGCCAGCGGTACAAGGCTTTCAATGCCTTGTACCACATCCCCGTAGGTGCGGAACTTGTGCCCGAAAAACTCCACGGTCACGTTGTGCCAATCATGGCTATCCCCTTTTGGCAGGGCCAGCGTGTAGGCCAGCCGCCTGCCCGTCAGGGTCAGTTCGTTCACGATGGCAGCGGTGTCCGGGGCACCAACCAGCACATTGTGCACGGTCACGGGCGTTTCTTCATACACCGGCGCATGGAAAGCATCCTCGCCGGTCTGGTGCTTCTCGTACAGCACCACATCAATCCCCCGCAGCATCGCAAAGCCCCTCCACCGGGCTGGCCGCGCCGATGCGGTTGCCCGCACCCAGCAGCTTTTTTTCCAGCTTAGAGAGGTACAGCTCCCCGGCGCTGCCGCTGCTGCCCATGGTCCAGCTCTGGGTATAGCCCAGCGCTGTAGCGGACCCCTGGGTAGCGCCCATGGGGTACAGCGGGGTCTCGCCGCCGGTGCCGTCACCCAGCAGGCGGCGCACCATCCGGCAGGAGACCAGCCGCTTTACATCAGGGTCAGCATCCTTGCCGTAGGTATCGATCACCAGGGCAGCTTCCTCCAGCAGGGCGGCCGTCCGCTCCCGTTCCTCCTGGGTCAGTGTGTGGAACCCGACCTCAACTTCCTCCACAATGGCGTATCCCATGGGGTGCCCTCCTTATCAGGCCTCGGTGCGCTTGATGTACAGGGTCTGCGGCTTGGAGACCTTGATGCCGTAGACCTTGCGGCCCTGCACGGCGCTTGCGCCGATGTACTTGCCGCTGCCGGCCAGATCCTGCAGGTGGACGGGAACCTGCCACTCCATCACGCGGTGGCACCAGTTCGGGTGACCGCAGATGAACTCGGTGGTGGTCTTCTTGCTGGCCACGCGGGTGGTGTTCTCGTAATCCATGTTGTTGGATTCAAACACGTTGAAGCCCGCGATCTTACCGGCCACGCCCGCCTGTACCATCTCCTGGGACAGATCGCCGCGCTTGATGAAATGCTCATCCAGCATCAGCACTTCCAGGTACTCGGGCGAGACGATCATAAAGCGGCCATCGGCGGGTACGCCCTTGCGGCTCAGCACGCGCTTGGCCTCCAGCGCCAGCTTGTAGGCGTTGGCCTCGGTAGCGGCGGTCTTGGTGGCGCTGATGGTGGCGCCGCTGGCGGCCTGCAAAGCCTCGATGGACTTCTTGTCGATGGACAGGCCCAGGCTGTAACCGGCGCTGTCCAGGCGGTCGGCCACAATGCCATCGGGCACACTGGCGGCATCAAAGCCGTCGATCAGCTCGTTCACGGCCTCATCCTGGTCGATGTTCAGCTCCAGGTAGGTAGTGGTACCGGCCTCGGGGTCGATGCCGGTGGCCTTGTTGTAGTCCTTGACAGAGACCTCGGTATCACGCACCGGGATCTTGACCTTGCCCGCCTTGGGGTCGCCCTCGTAGCGGTTGTTAAAGATGTAGTTGTCACGGGTCACAAGCTGATTGCGCAGCTTAGCGTCCACCAGCTTGCTCCAGCGTTCCTGATTTGCATGTGCCATAATTGGCTCCTTTCTGTAAAACTTACACTTTCAAGTTCGGATTCATCGACGCGAAAGCAGCCTCCACGCCGTCCACCATGCCGCCCTTGCCGCGGGCGGCGGCCTCGCCGCCGTCTTTCACGTTGGGGTAGCCGCCGGGGGCGGCATCAAAGGCCCAGGCCTTGTCTTTCACCAGGGCATCCAGCGCGGTCTTGATGTCGCTGGTGCGGTCCTTGCTGGCTTTCAGCGCCGCCACATCCAGCATCCCGCGGATGGCCTTTACATCGCGGCCGCGTGCATCGCGGATGGCACCGTCCAGGGCGGCATCAAAGGCAAAGCTGTCGGCCTGGTCGGTCAGCTGGCCCTGCAGCTTGGTGATCTGGCCCTTCAGATCAGCCACGTCCACCCCCTCAAAGGCTTTCAGGCCGTCTTTGGCGGTGTTCAGCTGCTTGGTCAGGTCATCCACCTGGCCTTGCAGGCTGGCGGCCTTGGTCTTTTCGGCGGTGACGTCCCTGCCGTTTTCGCCCATCAGCCAATCCAGCTGTTCATCGGTAATGCCGGGGATCTTGTTCTTGACTTCTTCGCGTTTCATAAGGGTTCCTTTCCGCCTGCGCTTTGTTTACGCGGGTCGCATCCGCCTTGGCTGTGCAGTTTTACGCCATGCCGGGCAATTTTGGGTATAAAAAACGCCCGCCCCGGCCTCATGCGGCCAGAAACAGGCATAAAAAAAACCACGGTGCGGTTGCATCGTGGTTAAAATGGATCTATCAACAGGAACGGGGAACGGCATCTGAACCGTTCCCCATCGATTGGCATTTGGCGGGTGTGCCCCTTCCCGCATTTCTTTTGGCCCAATGGGCGCGTAGCAGCACAATCTCTACTTCAAATGCAATCTTATCCTACGCTTATTATAGCAGATTCATTCCTTTATGTAAAGAACAGGATTCTTCTCCATCAGTTTTTTTAAGATTCTTTTCACGAATCCGATAAAATGTCATAACAGAATTTTTGAAATCCGGGTTATCCGTATCCAAAACCAGCCGCAAGACGACATTCAAATTCGTGTCAGGAAGTTTCTTAACAGCAAATACAGTGCCTACGTTTTTTATGTCCTGAATCAGAATGTCCGGGGACAAAATGGATTCGCGTCCATATTGTTCAAACAAAAGATAATCCTCTGGATGTCGTTCCTTAATATGCGCGATTCGTTCATCCGTCACGACAACTTCTGTGGTCTGCAAATGACCAAACGTGGAAATGAGAGGAGAAGGGTCTAAGTTACCAAGAACTGTCAGTTCTATCTTCTTCACGCTCCCATCGCTGTCGATGGAACCAAGTATAGCACGATTCTGCGTGGATGTAAAGGCGGTTTTCCTCGCCGCATATGCTGCCCGCTTCTGGGCGTTGATGCGCTCCTTGTTGGCGGCATAATTCACCCGGCGCAGTTTGTTGATGTCCCCATCAGCGGCACGGTACTGGCGCAGGTACTTGTCCGGATCGTACCCGGCCACTGTGCTGGTGCCGTCAAACCGTATCGCGTACTCGCAGTCGCAGTTGGCGTGGATGTGCTCGGCATGCCCGCCTTTGATGGCTGCCTGGCTGGCTTTCTGCCAGCCGCGGCTTGCCAGCGTCAGGCAAAAGGCGCAGGTATCGCCCTGGGGGATCCAGGCAAACTCGGCCCCGTCCCGCAGGGCATTTTTCAGGGTCGTGTCGGCCCCGGCGCGTTTGACCAGGCGGCTGACCCCGCGCTGCATCTGGGGCGGGCTGGCCTTGGTGGCCTGCACCATCCGGGCTACCTCGCCATAGCTTGCCGTTTGGGCAGGCTCGGCGGCAGGCACCCCGGCTTTGGCCGCAGCGGCCAGGGCATCATACATCTGGCAGGCCAGCTCGGCGCTGCCCTCGCCGTACTTTGTCACCAGCGCGTGGGCGTAGGCAATTAGTGCGTCGGTGTCCCCGGTGCCGTGGGTGGCTATGTAGTCGGCCATCAGCTGCCCGGCACTCTGGTTCAGCCGGGCCAGGCGGGCCACATACTCACTCCACGTTTGTGCCGTCAGCTTCATCTTCGACCTCTAACAAAACCTGCTGCCCCCGAACCCGCTGCTCCTGGGCTTTGATGCGCAAAATGTCCGCCTGGTCAAAACCGATCATCTCCAAAAAGGTGTCGGTGCTGGCAAACTCCTGCCGGGCCGTGGCAATCTTGATGGCCGCATCGGCGGTCACGGCTACGCTGGGCATCGCCGGGTTCTTGAAGTGGGCTATAACGTCCCGCTCCTCCTCGGTCAATTCATCCAGCGTCACGCTGCGGGCAATGGCCTGGGCCATTTGGGCAATGGTGCGCAGCGCGTCACCGTTGCCGGTGTTCAACTGCTGGGCCATCAGTACCAGGGTCTGGCTCTGGGCCAGGATCGCATCGCTGCTGGTGGGATTGGCATCATTGATCACGCCCACATCGGTCACGGTCAGGCCGGTGGCGGCGGCAAACTGGGTGGCGGTCATCCGCATTTTTTCCACATGGGGTGCCAGACTGCCCTGGGCCAGCTGGCCAAACAGCGGGTTTTCTCCGGTCTCTGGGTTGCTGGTAGCGGTCAGCAGGCTGCCCACATAGGTTTTGAACTTGTCGTTCATGATGGTATCGTACTGCTCATCGGTCACGCCCAGCAGATATTTCTGGGGCGTGGTGTCGAACTCCAGCGCCACGGTGGCGTTCGCAACAATGCGGACATAATCATCGATCAGTGCGCGGATGGCCTTTTTCAGCCGGGAGCGGCCAAAGGGTTTGTCGCTGGTGGCGTTCCAGATCAGCGGCTCCATCAGAGGGCGGCCCATACGGTGCCGGTGGCATGTGGCTCGCCACTGGTTCTGCACCATTTCCAGCACGATGACCGCCTCATCGGTGTAAAAGTTGACAAGGCGGGGTACCCAGCGCCCTTTGAACTGCTCATCCGGCACGGTGTCAATGATGGCAAGCCCGCAGTCGATGCGCCCTTTTTCGCCGCTCCACAAAGCCGCCGCTGTGGCGGGGCTGTGGAACCGGATGCGGCAGCCGATGGCATCGTCGGCGTACAGCGTGGCGAACACGCATCCGTATTTCAGCTCATCCCGGCATGCCTTGCTGTATTCAGCAATCAGCCGGTTATCGGCCACCAGCTGGGTCAGGGCTTCGGTGTTTTTGCCTACAAAACCGTCAAACATGCTGCGCGCAGCCAGCACATCCACGGTTTTCTGGCCCCAGTTGCAGCCGACCTCCAGCTTTTTGATGCCGCCGGGCAGCGCAATGCCGATGTTTACATCGTTCAGGGTGATGTGCCCCTCGTAGTATTTGTCTTTGGTCTCATTGTAGGGCTGGTGGTAGTTGAACACCTCGGCCAGCGTTGCCAGCTGCCGGTTTTCCTCCAGGGTCAGCCCCGTGATGATGCCAAAATGCAGGTCGGTCATCTTTGCTCCTTTTAGCCGATGCGCATCTTGCGTGTCGGGTCTCGTTTGCAGGTTTTTGCGCCCCAAAGGGCCAGGGCACAGGCTTCAACCGGCAGGCTGTTGTCGCCGCCAAAGCCGTACCCGCCGCCGATGGGCCGCTTGATGGCGGTCACCGCGCTCTCGTTCAGCACCGTCTGGGGGCGATACCAGGTCAGGCTGTGCTCGTTCACGCTGTTGGTAAAACCGCCCACCGCCGCGATCACATCTTTCGTGCCGGGGCGGATGACGGAATTTTTCGCTTTCCAGATGGGGCGGATGCGCTCCACCAGCACGTCCACGCCGTTGCGGCCGTCAATGACCACACAGCTGGCGCGGTCGTAGCGGACATTCAGCCAGTCGGCCAGCCAGCCGTACCCCTGCCCCGAGGGCCGCATCTCGATCAGCGAGACGCGGGCAGGTCCCTCTTTCGGGATGACCGCACCACACAGGCAGACGGCAGAACCATCGGCGGCAAACTTTACCCCGTAGGCGGTCTTGCCCTCGGGTTTCAGCTCATCGCTGGCGCACTGCTCCCAGGCGGCTTTGTTCAGGGCGTAGTCCAGCTGTTCAGCTGTTACCGGGCTCCACCAGCCCAAACGTTCCCGGGCAAAGGTGTCGGGGTCCATCTGCTCCACCTCGCCCTCGATGGTGGTCAGCTGGATGCGCCGCCCCAGCGCCGGGTTGGTTGCCGCCCAGCGGCGCTTGTCGGTCACATCACCGATTTCGGGCACGGAAAACTCAAACCAGGCGGTCTTGCGGCTCTCGCCTTCCAGTGCCTTGCTGCGGATGCCCCGGAACACCGTACCCACGGCGGTCTCATCGGGCGGGGTGCCCAGGTACAGCGTCTGCGGGTTCAGGCTGGCCGAGATGGCCGGCAGAAAGGATGCCTGCTGGTTCGCGTCCAGTTCCTGGGCCTCGTCAAAGATCAGCAGGTCACCATGCTGGCCGCGGCCGCCGTTGCGGGTGCGGGCCAGAAACTTGATGCGCGCGCCGGACTTCAGGATGATCTGCTCGCGCCCGATGGCCGTCTTGATCTCGGCCACATAGCGCCGCAGTTTCGGCCCCTCGAAAAAGTCCCGCATTTCCTCAAAAGTCTCGGTGGCGGTTTTCTGCAGATGGGCGGTGTAGATGACCTGCTCGTTGTACATCAGCATCCCGGCCTCGCTCCGGGCCTGGATCAGCAGGCTTTTGCCGTTCTGGCGCGGTACGCTGCCGCCCGCCGTGGGCGCGGCCCACTTGCCCGCCGGGGTAAACCCCATCCAATCGTCCAGTACGTCACCCTGCCAGGGGTCCAGCACAGTGCCGCCTACCCGCACCAGCTTAGCAGCGTCCAGCCCGTCCGACCGCTGGTACTCAGGCGCGATCCTTTCGGACGGCTCCTGGCTTCCCATCAGCGGCGCGTTCTCCAAGGATGTCGCTGACTTCGTCGCCATGGTTTGTCGCTCCCTCTATTTCTTCAATTTCCCGGATGGTCTCCCGGTACTGTTTGGCCAGCGGCGGCAGCGCCTTGGGGTCGTTGCAGCTGTCGATACTGCCCGCCAGCACTTTTGCGAGTTCCTTCAACTGCAAAAGCCGGTCGTTCCGGGCCGTCGCACTCTTCATCTTCATTCAAAAACTCCCTGTGTGTAAATCGGCGCTGGACGGGGCGAGGTCGCCGCCGTGGGGGCCGGGGGACCCTCCCCCACTACCAGTTTCCATCGCTGATTTTGGGCGCTTTTGTGACTTTTTGCCCCGAATCTGCCCCGAAAACGCCAGTTTTGTTGCCTTTTTGCGCGTTGCAAAAGTAATGTGCAGGCTGCAAGTTGCCCCAATCCTCGGCCGCAGCGCGGGGCGAAGCATACCCGAACTGCCGCCACTTCGACACAGGTTTGATCTCATCAATGACAAAGGACAGCGGATGCGCGGCATCGGACGGCTCATCGTAATGGATCGGCCCCAGCCTGCCGTGGCAGATGCCGCACTCTCCGCCCATGGCCTTCAGCCTGGCGCGGTACTTGCGGCGCAAGGCCCCGTTGGCATACCGGGGATTGCTGGTCGGTCGTTTCTCCATAGGCACCCCCGGTGGTTATTTTAAAGAGCCACCCCGCCAGCACACAGACAGAAGAGAAAAGCAAAGGATGGGTGAGCTTCTCCGGGCTGGCGGGGCAGATGGCACAGGCGGAAGGACTTGCACCTTCATCTCGCGGTTTTGGAGACCGCTGCTTTGCGTTAAGCTACGCCTACAAAAAAGCGCCGGTCTTTCCCGGCTGTCAGCTGTGATAAAGAATAGGAGGATTCGCTATGGACGCAATCGCTGCCGGAGGCTGCCCAACTCCCGGCAACACAAAAGCCGCAAGGCGGTTTCCCGTTCCTTACGGCTTTTGATGATAATATTATAGCATGGATTTTTGGCTTTTAGAGATCATTTCCGTTTGCTTCATTCTTTTCAAACGGAAAAATGGGGGGTGTGACAGCTGGAGTTCCACCAAAAGTAGAAGTGATTTGTGATGCTAACATGGAAAGTCGAGCGGCAAATCCCTGGGAAGTTTGCAGATAAAAATCCATATCTTCGAATATTTCTTTTTTTATTTCCTCGTCAGTAAGTTTGTCGAGAGAATCACTTTCTTTCAAAAAGTGCTCAATAAAATATGTGATTTTCAAACGGAAATTACATTCTGGTTCGAAGGCAAAAGAACGGGTACATTCAATCCGTAATCGGTCAGTCAACTTTTTCCATTCAATTGAGTCGTGGAATGTTAATTCAACTGATGAATTGGTATCCACTGGTTCCTTCAAGTCTTGCAGAGAAATATTTGCAAGACCTGCACGATAGGTATCACCTAATAAATTTTTAATCATAAAAATAGTAAATCTCCCTTATTGTGCAATCTTTTTGCGAATATCATAATTATTTGAGGGAAAAGCAACAAGATTCTGACGCTTTTGAGCGGGGCTCACTTCAAGGTGAGTGGCATCACTCACCGTTGATTTAGATGTGAGCGAGATAGAGGCAGATAACATCTTAACAGAATTGGCAAATGCTTCAACACCTGTAGCAAATCGGTTTATAAGCAAAGCATCCGCAGAGAGATAGGCAGTCAAAGCATTTTCAACAACCTTATTAAGCGTAATGCCTTCCTCTTGAGCGCGGAGAAAGGCTTTTTTATGCAATTCAGGAGAAACTCTTATATTAAACGTTCCACTATATTCTTTATCAGGCTCTTTTCCAATTTTGGCACAAAATGCAAGATAATTGTCAACGCTGTTATGAAAGTATTCGATAAGGTCTGTAGTGTTTTCTGCATGAAAATTTAATGAGTCCGAAATGCCAAGAACATTTCCCACAAGCAAATTGTCCTCTGGGTCGTACTCAACTTTGGCATGGTAACCGCGGTACTCTAATAGTTTTGCCATAGCCAAATCCTCCTATTCTTTATGCAATTTGGGCAATGGGTCTATGCTTCTCCTACCTCCCGAAGGAATGCCCGTACCTTCTTTATCTGATATGGATATAACTCTTTTCCGGGGTGAGGACCGTCGAATTGAAGAATGTGTCCTGTAGGTTGGTGATAAAATAAAATGCTGGAGCCTCTTCCACCACTATCCGATATGCAGTTACACTTTTTCATCAATGTTTCCAACTCGGGTAACGTGAAATTTTTGGGGAGAGGATGTCTAAAAAGTTTTTCCAATAATTTTTCTTTGCTGGCCATCACAACACCACTCTTTTGCAGAACAACCTGCAACTATATTTTAGTTACATTCTACCGCGCTGAGCAAAAATTGTCAATAACCGGAGAAAATTTCACAAAAAACCAAAAGTTTTTCCAACAAGCCGGATGAATTCTCCATGCCATCTTCTTGCTGTCACATAGCTCACGTGGCATTTTATCGCTGCCCCTTCCAATGTATGCGTCTTCTTCCAAAAAACCAGCCTGACCATCTCCAGCCGCTCCTTACCGTTTGGCAGGGTGCGTGTCTCCTCAATAGCCTGCTGCACGGCTTCCAGTTCCCGGCGGTTGATCTCCGGCAGTTCCCGCAGGGCGGCATCCGCGACCGGGTCACTGGTCTGGCCGTGGGCGCTGGGCATTCCCGTCAGGTTCGGGGACATTTTTGTGCGGCGCAGTTCTTCCTGCCGGGCACACAGCTCTGGGTAGCGGCGGATCATGCCTTTTACATAGGGCCACCAGTCGTATCGTGGGCTGCTCAATCGTCCTCACCTCCATGCCTGTGCTCCATGGCAATGCTGTTCTCCGGCTCCTGCCGGGTGGCAGCCTTCCCGGCGGAGACACCCAGCGCATAGAACCCGGCAAACATGCAGCCCAGGATGATGTCGCCGAGGATGGTTAAAATCATCTTATCCCTTCCTTTCTCCCAAATCGCAAAACCCATTTTCTTTCACCCAACGCGGCCAACCTTTATCGCTGACGCAAACAACATGCCCTGCATAGTATGTTTCGCAAGTGGAAAACAAACAATCCCTGCACCGTACCACGTCCACCAGATCACAGGCCATACTTGCGCCGCGCTGGTTATCGAATTTCAGGTCTTTCATCGTTCAAAACCTCCCGGATCGTGATTGTTGTCTCCGCCGGGCCGGGGTTGGGCTTGGCCCGCACGGTGAGTGAGATGTGTTTGAAACTGTCATCCCGGATGATGCCGCCCTTGGTCAGACCGTCCAGAATGAACTTGCCGGAGTAGTTGTCCGGGTCGCGGCGGCGATTGTCCTGGAACTGATACTCGATCAGCACCTCAGCCCGTTCAAAAGGGCGCTTTGGCCGCCGGGCGCGGGCCTGCCAGGTGACGCGGTCTGTCCAGTCGGCTTTTACGGCGCGGTAGACCTGGACGTTCGTCCGCCCGTTGAACTGGTTCATCGAGGGCGGCACCCCGACGAACACGAGCTTGATCTGCCGCCCGGTCATCGCGTCCTCCAGTTCCGGGCCGTGTCGCATGGGAGCTCACTTTTCAGTAACGACTGTAGGTGCGATGTGCTCAACACGGCCAACGGCTGTTCCGTGGTAACAGAGGGCAACTGTGCTGCCTTTATAACACGCCCCACCTGTTCTTGCAGCATCTGGCTCTGCCGCAGGTAGGCGGTCGCGGTTTGTTCCGCGGTTGGGGCATCCTCTGGCGTTTCCACAATGTCCAATTCTTCTTGCAGGGCTTGCTGGGCACAGTGCTGCAGGCGTGAAAATGCCCAATCGGCACCGTCCAGCTCCCAATCTGAGAACTGACGGTAGTTTTCCAGCGTGGCGGTATGCAGACGTACAAGCCGCTGTGCCCCAAAGTGCAGTGCTCGGTGGATGGCCAGGGCGAAAATCAGCCAGGTAAAAGTGGCGGCCCGATCCCCGGCGATGCGCAGCTCCTGCTCACGGCGACTTTTGGGTGCCCGCCGTAACGGTACGCGAAAAGTTAGGGCACCATCCGGCAAATCAAGTCTGTCCAGTTTGCTGCGCAGCCAGGCGATGACTTCCTCCCGCGATTGCCGGGCCAGCCTCTTTGCGGCGGCTTCCTGGATAACCAGCGCCTTGGCGGCTACGTCATCCTGCCGCTTTTTTCCGATGCCCTCGGTCTGGTGCAGCGCAATAACCAAGCACCACGATACGATTTGAGAGACCGCCTCCCGTGTGCGGTCTTTTTCTTGTAAAAGGTCACGCATGGGCGGCCTCCTCCCCTTCTTCCATCAGGTCAAACAACGTGGGGGCGCTCTGCTCCGCATCGGCGGTTTCACAGTAACCTACGCCATCGCGGAAATAATCTGGGTTCAGCTCCACGCCTTTCCCCTTTCGGCCCATCTTTACAGCCAGATACGGTACTGTGAACAGGCCGGCAAAAGGGTCAGCTACCAGATCGCCCGGATTAGAATAGCGGTTGATGAGCCGCTCCACAATATCCAGCTGCAGCGGGCAGACGTGCATCTGCTGGCGGCGTCGGCTCTGGCTGGTGTTGAGTGTGCGCATGCGGTTTATGTCGTCCCATACGGTCATGTCCCAGCTGCCGGGTGCTACCACCATAAAGGTGGACGGCAGGCGGCCGTCTTTGTCGAGTTCCTCGGCCAGTTTTACATGCTCGTTGTAGTCGTAAACGGTGCCTCGGCTATACTTGCGGTAAACGCTTTGCAGCTTGCTTACCGGGATGCGTTCCAAATCTTCCCGCCCGAAAGGCCGGTCGCCGCTTGAACGCCAGAAAGCATGGGCATCAATCTGCCATTGTGCGCGGGTGTAGTTGGCCTTCGCGGGTCTCTAAGTCCATGTTGCCGTAGATGTCCACCATCTCCGGCAAGGCCCGCTTCAAGGCGCGGCGCTCTTCTTCAAGGTCGTGCCAGATCACAAAATGGTCAGTAGGGGCAGCAGCTACGATGCGGGCAGTTTCAGCAGCACGGATCTCGATGCTGTCGCGCTTTTCCCGCGCGGCATCGGTCAGTCCCATGGCGGCATCATGGCCCAGTTTAAGCTGGCCGTCCGGCTCAAAATCGGCCGGGCGTTCAGCGCTGGTCAACTTGTGGTAGCGAATATCCATAGGCGGCAGGCTGTAGCCCTCATCCGAAAAGCCAAGGTCGGATGGCTTTTGCAGAAACAGCCCCCAACTAGCACACCAGATCCAGAACTCCCGCTCCCTGCCTGGGTACAGGGTCAGGTTGTTGGCCTTGGTCGAATCGCGCTTGAAAAACCGCGTCAACGCCTGCCCGGTGTCCATCACTTCCAAAAATCCGGCATAGTGGATCAGTTCTTTGTAGCGGTTGGGGCTGGGTGTGGCGGTGTTGGTCAGCTTATACCGTACACCCTTGAACTTTTGCATAAATTCTTGATAGGTCTTGCTGCCAAAGCTGCGCAGCGTGGCCGCTTCGTCCAGGCTTACGGCCGTAAAGTAATGCGGGTCAATATCCCCATCCCGGACGCGCTCATAGTTGGTCAGGATGATGGGCACCTGGCAGGCTTTCACCTCGGCCATGGTGCGGCAGTAAGGCGGTTCGTCCAGCCCCAGCAGATGTACAGCGTCCGCACGAAACTCTGGCATGACGTTCAGCGGCATCACGATCAGCGTCTGACCGCCGATGTGCTTTTGCAGGATGCGGCACCATTCCAGCTGCATGACGGTCTTGCCCAGGCCGAACCGGGCAAAAAGGCCGCGCCGTCCACCGCGCAGCGCCCACAGGACGCAAACACGCTGGTGGTCTTTCAGGGCTGGGCTGATTTCGGCAGGATCAACCTCAATACCGCTTTGCGGGGCAATATCGATCTTGTTTTCCAGAAATTCCCGGTAAGTCATACATCGCCCACCTGCTTTCTGGATTGAGTAGCGTTTTTCATAGCGAATCTCCATTTATGTCGTTTTATCTCAATTTTTTGATGTCGGAATCGGGCAAGCTCTCAACTTGCATCTGGCGGTAAAGGGGCGTGTCGAGCCCTAACTCCTCATGGCAGGTGATGGCAAGGAGCTTGTCCAGCTGCGTTACCTGGGCGGGCATGCACTCTTTTGCAGCTGCGCATATTTCGGCGATGCTGGGCGGAAACTTCATCGTTTGGGCCAGCTTTACAACACCGCGGGCACAGGCTGCATAGGGGATGTCAGCCAGCGCCACCGCCCATGCCTGGGTCATAGCTTCCGGGTCATTGCCACGGAACAACGTGGGCCAGTAGTTCAGGGCACCGTTCAAAAACCGGGCAGTTTCCTCGTAGGTCATGGGGTACCTCCTGCAATGCGGCGCAGCACCGCGCGGGTCTCATCCAGGCTGCTGCGCTGTGCGGTGGCACTATCCCGCTGCTTGCCCTCCCATGTACGCACCGCGGCTTTCCAATCCTTCATGCTGTTTTTGCCCACCTTCCAGCCGTTGGCAGTGTAGTAGTCAATAAACCGCTGGGGGTCTACGGCGTTCTGGCGCTCACGGCAATAGGCGGTCACCTCTGCCAGTGTGGGTGGGGTAAATCGTTTCCGCGCAGGTGTACGCGCTATACTATCTTCGACGTTAGGAGAAGATAGTATATTCTCCTTCTCCTTTTCCTTTTCTTTGGTATGTTTGGTATCGTCTGGTATACCAGATGTACCATCGTATACGGTGGTATCCCACCGTTTGCGGATGTTTTCCTGCTGCTTTTTGCAGAAATCGCTGTATTTCTTGGTGTCTCTGTCTATCTGCTCCCGAATCGTCGGCCAAACAAACCGCTCGTTCCCACGAAGATCAGGCTCTGCGCCCGTCATGCTGTAGGTTAGGCATGCTGTGAACAAACGCCCGCGCTCCGCGTCGTTGAGGGGTTCAACCGATTTTAAGTAGCTGTGATAGAGGCACACATACTCACGCGCCATAGGCTACACCCGCTTACTCTACGCCGGCAAAGAAATCATCGGCATCGCTGGGGGCCGGTGCAGCGTCCGGCATGGGGGTCTTGCCAGAGGTCTGCTGGGGTGTGGGGGCATCTGCCTCAGGCACCTCGTTGAAAGTCGCCTCTACCGGCTCAGCATAGCCGCGCTCCTCGGCGGTGTACAAGGCACCCAACCGCGCGGGGAACGCCTCACGCAAGGCCTGCACCAGCGCCACCTTGCGGATCATCGTGGCAGGCTTGCCGCTCCACTGGCCATTGGGGCTACCATCCGATTTGCGGCCGGTATACTCGGTCATGCTGACTTCGGCAGTACTGGGGTAAAGGCGGTCTTTGCGGTAGACCTTGGCCCAGCCGCCCAGCAGCTGTTCATTTTCCAGCACAAGGCAGCCTTCGCGCCGCTCGATTTGGCCGTCCGCGGTCTCAACAATGACACCGGCCTGTTCGCCGTTATAGTTCGGGTCGGCATCGGCTCGCTTTTGGAAGGTCTCTTTGCCGACCACCATCGTGGCGGGCGAGCTACCATACTTGATGCAGTACGCCTCGCGCAGCCAGGGGTTCAGGCTATTGTATTTGCACAGGTTGATGAACATCACGACCTCCTGGTCGGTGATGCGCTCGGCGTTGCCGCTGACCAGATAGTTCTTCACAGTGGCAGGTGTCAGTTTGACTTCTACCCCGTTGGCGGTAAAGGTGCAGGGCTGTTCCGAGGTTGTCTTTGCCTTTTTCACAAGGGCGTTTCCATATTGTGCCATAGCGAGTTCTCCTTATTCTTGTGTGGCCGGTACGCGGCCAAATTTGATATGGTTTTCAACCAAAAATTTCTTTAGGCTGTTCAAAACTGCTTTGTCGGTGTAGTAAACGCGGAAGTCCATGTACAATTCAACCGTGTCAGCGGCTTCTGCTGTGCTCTCGACGGCAGCAGGTGGTGCAGGGGGCGTCTCCCCTGTCAGCTGGTGCCGCAGCCCGGCCAACTGTTCCGGTGCTACAGGTCGGGCGGCTTCCTGTTGTCGGATGTGTTCCAGCTGCTGGTGCTTGCGGATGGCCGCGCTAAGGTTCAGCCCTTCGTTCAAATACACATCCAGACAAGCGGGGGCATCTTGTCCACAGCTCTGGCGGATGGTCTCCATGCTCTCATGGATACGCTGCACGGTGGCTTCCAGTTCCATGCGGATGGCATCTATACTGTAGGTTTTGTTTAGCCACTTGGGGTTCCAGACGGCGGCGGGCGGTACCATGGCAACCAACTCACCGGCGATGGATTGGTAGATCTCGATAATGGTGCCGCGCTTGCGTTCCTTTTCAACACCCTCAAATTCCTTGACCTGTGCATCGATAGCCTTTGACGCGGCGGCGATCATACCCTCGACCTCTTTGCACTGGCGTTCAAAATTCTCATAGGGGGCCAGATACTGGGCCTTTACCTCCCGGCGCTTGGCAGCCAGCACATCGGCCAGCTTATTGAGCGCTGCGCGGTCTGCCTTGGCACCGCCGATCGTTTCGGGTGTGTAGGCCCGGTCTTTATATTGGGCAAGGCTGGCTTCAACCTCGGCCTTGACTTCCTCGTAGTTCCACGCTACGGCGGGCAACGGCTGCTCCCCCGGCGCGGAGATAATCATCTGTACCATAACAGGTTCCTTCCTTTTATATAGAGGGCAGGATCAGGTCGGGCAGTGTGTCACTCTGCACATAGCCCCAAAACGCGATCTCAGCCTGCAGCAAATAGTTCAGATCATCCAGCAGGTCAGCCCGCTCAAAACGATAGTAGCGGGTCTCGGCGCGGCTACCGTCACGGTAAAAACGCTTGAACCGGCAGTTCAGCACGGCAAAATCCCAACCGGTAGCCAACAGCTGGTGCAGGATTTGGACGTAGTAGTTGTCCGGGACGCGGCCCTGACGGTGGCCGGCTTCATCGGTGTAGGTCCACTTTTCCATCTGCATGCTGCGCAAAATCTCTGTGGTTTTACCCTCGTAGATGCCCCGGCGGCCATCTTTGTCCAGTAGACGCCCGTCCAGTGTGGCAAATAGCCACGGATACTGCGGATGACGTACCATGTCAAAAGCACCGCCGTACTGGACGGTATATTCCGGGTGGTCTAGGGTGAATAGCTCCCGGATGGGGGCCTCTGCCTCGTGCCCATACCGCACACAGGCTTTGCCGCTGATGTCCTCCGGCTGGCGACGCTGCGTTTTGTAGTACCATAGCTGCTGATTAGTCATGTAGGGATTTTTGCCGATGATGGCACTGGCCTCACTGGCACCAATGCCGCAAAGGCGCTGTTGTAGCCATTCGGCCTCATTGGCGGGCTGTGCAAGGCCCGTGTCGATGTGCTCAACCATGGGCGATCGCCTCGTCCAGATCTTCCAGCATCGCGGTGGCGCGGCCAAGGTAGTAGCAGACGTCCATCATGCTGTGCTGCGCCTGCTCGCTGGTGGAATGCAGGGTGCCAAGTTTTTGCACGGCCATAAATACAGCGGCTTTGGCTCGGCTGAGCTGCTCTTGTTGGCGGCGGCAGCGCTCTTTCTCGGGCGTGGTGAACTGCCCGTTCCGCGGGTTACGCATGGGGCGTCACCTCCCCTGCCAATGCCAGCATGTCAGCGCATTCGCCCTCGCCGCAGGCGGCAGCCCCGGCCATTATGCGGATGCGGTTCAGCTGTCCGATCTCGGTCATGCTTTTGTTGTGCAGAATGTCCTGCACGGTGCGGTAAAACTCGAGGAGCTTGTCCGGCGCGTTGGTGCGGAATGCCTCGCGCATTACATACGGTGTCATTGCAGCATCACCTCCATTTCGCACAGGGTAAACCATGCGCCGCAGACCCAGTTCAGGGCGGCGATGGCGCCGATCAGCGTCAGCACGGCTGACACCGGGGCGGTAGGCAAGGAAGCCAGCGCGGCCAGCCCCAGCAGGGCCAGCATCACCGCACAGGTCTTGCAAAAGACCTTGCCAAAACGCACGGCATGCAGTAAAATATGGTTGTGGATTTGCGTGAGTTCACATCTCTGGCCGTTCGGGTGCGCCAACACCCGTGCGGCCTCTTTGTTTGTGGGCATAATGTTTCTCCTTTCGTGGTTCAGCAAATCAGGCTTGCGATCTGCTCGACGGTCATGCTGTTGAAACTGCCGTAGTGTCGATATACCCAGGCGGCTGCGGCCCAGGATCTTTGCAACCTTGGTCGGGCCAAACAGCAGTTCGCCGGGGAACAGTTCGGTGGCGCGGGCGCGTACGCTGGACAGTGTGTCGTGGTACAAAGGCTTTTCGCGGGGCATGAAAGCATCATCTCCTTGTCGAATTTTGCCGGTCCGGACAATGGGACAGGCAAGGTGGTATAATAGTGCTGCAAGAAAATCGAGCGTTCGCTTAAAGCGAATTTCACGACAAAAAAATAAAATCTGCCGGGAAATTATACACAGTTTCGATTTTCTGCACAGTTCCCCATTGGGGAACAGTCTTCCCAGATTCATAGTTCTGCAACGTGGCTACGCTGACACCGAGGGCCTTTGCAGCCTCCTGCTGGCTAAGACCAGCGTTTACTCTGGCAGCAGCAAGCGTGATTTTGGGAAATTTCTGCATCTGCATTTCATGGATCACCTCCGTTTCTGTCTCTTATAATACTCGCTATAAGCGAACTTGTCAAGCTAAAAGCGAAAATATTTTTGTAAAATATTGATTTTGTTTTGCTTTTAGCGTATAATGAGGGCATGAGGAGTTGATTTTATGAGTGACAACGCCAAAATGGTCTTTGCGGATAACCTTAAATCCTATTTGAACGCAAAGGGCCTCACCCAACTGGATCTGGCCAATTATATGGGGTGTTCCAGTTCCACCGTGTCAGATTGGTGCAACGGGCGCAAGTATCCCCGCGTTGATAAAATGCAGCGTATGGCAGATTGGCTGGGTGTTCGGATGTCCGACCTTACCAGTGAGCACGATAAACTCGATGATGCCGATATAGCGTTCTATAACCGTTATAAACAGCTGACCGAGGAAGAAAAGAAGATATATGCGCGACTTCCTCGATCTTGTGGATGCTCGGAGGAAGCGCCGCGAGAAAGGCAACTGATGTTCAGCACTTCGGAATTTTACAGCTATTGCCGCACACACGATGTGGACATTATCCCCTTTGACCGCCTGCCGGCCGAGGCCACAACAGTGCGTTACCATAATGCCTATGCGGTGGGGCTGAATTTTCTAAAATTGAAAACGGTCCGCCAGGTTCGCACGGCGATGCTGCATGAATCCGGCCATCTGCACACCGGGGCGCTGCACAAAGTGGACAGCCCATTTCAACTGGTGGCACAGAACGAGCACCGCGCTGATGCAGATTCTTTCCGCCGCTGCTTGCCAGCCGAGGAGATCCGCCAGGCCATGCGCCAGGGCTATACCGAACTCTGGCAGTTGGCCGACTACTTCGACCTGGACGAGGACTACATAAAAAGGCCCTGCACTACTGGACAGAGTGCAGGGGTATAGATTTCAATCAATAAGGAAGATGCGCCATGGGATTTTTGGATTTTCTGAAAAAGGTCATAAACCCCGCTGAAACGTCGGCCGAACCGCATGAAAAGCCACCACGTGAATATACGCCGACTACCTATAATGGACTAGAGCGCAGTTATCATTATACGGAGGTAGAGGTACGAGTATTGTGGCAGTTTGGTGGGATGTATGGCAAGACCTGCGCAAGTGCTGGTATGTACCGCGGTCAGACTCTTGAACTGCTACCCCAAAAGCATGAGGGAGACAAAGATGCGGTTCTGGTTCGATGGAAAGACCAGGATGTTGCAGTTATGCGCTCCAATCGTATGCGGGATATGGTTCGCGCGTGGATCAGCGATGGGTTGCCAGTGATAGCTAAGGCGTATGTAGTTGGTGGAGAAGACAATCTACTGTTAGAGGTCGCTTTTTATGGGAAAGCTCAGCACCATGCTTCTGTTAAGAAAGCAGATAACAGTTAAGTATCAGCTTACCCCTTCCCTGGCTTGCCTGTGCGAAAAACGGTTTATTGCTTTTGATCTTGAAACAACAGGTTTTGACGCTGAAAAGGATCGCATTATAGAAATTTCGGCGGTGAAATTTGTTGATTGCAAACCCATGGATTCTTTTTCTACACTGATAAATTGCGGCATGCCGATTCCGAAAGAAGCCAGTGAAGTCAACCATATTACAGATTCAGATGTATCGGATGCGCCAGATGAGCCTGTAGCAATTAAGCAATTTGCGGACTTTATCGGGGAGGATGCCCTAAAAGGCAAGGACGTTTTGGTTGCACACAACGCCGCATTTGACAGTGCTTTTTTGAAAGCGGCACTGCGGCGGTGTGAAATGACTTCGCGCATGAAATTTGTAGATACGCTTACATTCAGCCAGCGCCGCATGCCAACGTTAGCAAACCACAAACTGCAAACAGTGGCAAGTGCATTGGACATACAGCAGCAACAGGCTCACCGGGCCGAGGATGACGCACATGTATGTGGAGAGGTCTTGGCTAAGTTATTGACAGACTGGCTGGCTACAGAACGTGCAAAATTTGAAGCACTTCTGCCGGAAGAACAAGCAATGTGTCTGTGGGTGTATCGTACGCTTAAGCGCCAGCGCTGCAATGTTGATCATCTGTCGTTCAGCCCTTCTTCTTACCTGTCGGTCAACTACTGGCACAGGGCAATGCGTATAAAAGTGCGCGCCCAAAAGCCTTATATCCTTGTGGATGAGGCAGTAACACTGCCTGATGGCATCGACACAGCCCCCGCTACGCAGACCGATGGCAGTGGCTTTATACGCGTGTTTTTTAGCGCCCCGGAAGAACTGGAATGGTTGCAGCCATGGATTGCGGCCACTTATAAACGCGTAGCAGAGGAAACTGCAACCGCATGGAAGGAAGCAAAAATGCGAAAAAACATCCAAGCCACCGAGGACGCACAGGTTAGGCTATTTTTATAATGCGTTCCCAATAACATCCGAAATTTAAAGCAAGGAGGATCCTATGAAAAAACAAATTTCCATAACCCTCGCCGCCATCATGCTGGCCGGCCTTACCGCTTGCGGTACATCCACCCCGGCGGCATCGTCTGAAGCAACGGCTCCGGTGTCCTCGGAATCCGAGGCAACCGCCGAAGAACCCTCGGCAGATTCTGAACTGGATGCGACGGTCGATGAGGCCGAGCAGGCCCTAAGCGACATCGGCAGCATCGACGTGGATAAAGGCCTTTTCGATGTGACCATCACCTTCCCTGCCGATTTTGCTACTGACATCACCCAGGAGGAAATCGACCAGCAGGTCGCGGACGGCAAGGTCGCACAGCGGTCAGATCAACGAGGATGGCAGCGTCACCTATGTGATGAGCAAAGACCAGCACAAGGCTATCGTGGACGGTATCTCAGAATCCATCCAGTCCACGCTGGATGGTATGGTCGGAACAGAGGATTATCCCAACTTTACAGCCATTGACCACAACGAGGATTACACAAGCTTTTACCGTAAAAACCACCACCAAGCCCGGCGAGACCGCCATTAGTGATTCGATGTCGGTGCTTATTTTCGCCACCTGCGGCCAGACTTACGGCATCGTAAGCGGCGATATCCCGGAAAATATCCACGTGGATTTCGTCAACGCCGACTCCGGCGAACTTGTCACGTCTTGGGATTCCGAGAACATGGCAGAATAACAAAAAAGAAAAACGCCCCACGGCGGCAACCGTGGAGCAGTTATAAGGAAATGAAAAAAATGTGCCGAAAGAAAAGCAAAGCGGAAAATACCATTGAAACAAGGTTAATAGAAAATATAGACGACTATATCAAGTATAGACTTGATGACCAGATAAATTGGTACGACAACAAAGCAGCAAGGGGCTCAGAGATGGTATAAGGTCTATCAGGTGACTGAACTTATTATTGCAGCGTTAATACCATTGTTATCTGGATATGCTGCGAGTAGTACACTTATCGCGGTAATAATCGGAGGGGGTGGCGCGCTGATTACCCTGATTGAGGGAATTTGCAAGCTATTCCGCTTTCACGAAAATTGGATTGAGTACCGTTCAACTTGTGAACTCTTGCGGCATGAGAAATACCTTTATCAGATGAGGGCGTTCCCGTATTGCAAAGAGGAAAGCTACGAGCAGATGTTTGTAAAAAATGTTGAGTCGCTTATTTCTGCGGAAAGCTCAAAATGGAAAACAAACAATGTCACCCAAGTTGGGGAAGAAAAGAAAAATCAATCTGCAACAGGCTCATAAGTTTTTGCAAAAATATCGGGTTTGCAGGGATATTGTTCGCCATTGATGCCAGTAATGATCCAATCACCAGGAGAGGCATGCATAATTCCCTCCAATGTGTGAATGTATAAATCTTTTTGGGTTTGATAGGCATCTACTGTGACGGGCTTTTTCTGAAATTTCATAGAATCACCTCCATACCAGAAAGGATGAACAAAAATGCCAAATTTATACGACTATCGGATCTTTATCAGCCATGCGTGGAAATATGGGGAAGAATATATGCGGCTGGTGCAATTGTTGGATCAGGCACCATACTTTCACTATTACAATTATTCTGCACCCAAAGAGCGTCCGCTTGAATTAACGAGTGAGTGGGCATCGAAATCTGAAATCCAACGTGCAATATCCAATAAAATTGGAAAATCTCAAATTGAACTGGTACTTGGCGGAATGTATGCGGACTATCACGATTGGATGCAATATGAGGTTGACGAAGCAAAAAAGAATGGGAAAGCCGATTCTGCTAATAAAACCATGGGGACAGACGATGATCCCTCGTTACTTACAAGATGTAGCTGATGACATAGTTGGCTGGAACACAGACTCAATTGTCAGCGCCATTCGCCGATTAGTATAATTATAAAAACAGCTCTACCAGCGGCAACTGGCAGAGCGTTTGCATAGATCAGCTTGCCCGGAACGGACAATATAGACCCAACACTCTATATATTACCACCTCCGGGCAGGCTTGTCAAAGTGTACCCTGAGGGAGGTAAAAATATGCGTCGCAAAATTACAGCAGGGCTCATCCTGCGCAAGGATGGCCGCTACCAACGCAATGAACTGATCGGCGACAAACGGCGGACTTTCACCGCCAAGGACCCGGCCAAGGTGTGGGCCGACATCCAGAAAGCCCAGGAAGAATACGAGGAGCAGGAGTGCCAGCGTATCATTACCCGCGATTCTGGGCCGCTGTTCTCTGTCGTGGCAGACGAGTACCAGGCAATTGTGGAAAAGATGAAAGAGGGTACCCGGCGCAGCTACATGCCCAATATCCGCCGCGCCCGGGAGGCTCTGGGTGAGTACCGCATGCGGGAGATCCAGCCCTACATGATCGCCGAGTTCCTGCGCTCCCCTGTTTTCGAGGGCTGTTCCGCTTCGACCGTCAGCAACCAGAAAACCGTCATCAACAACATCTACCAGTTCTGGATCGATAGTCCAAAGTGGCGCGGTGACTGCAACCCTGCAGTGCAGACCCGGATGCCCCGCGGCCTGCCCCGCAGCAAGCGTCCACCGCCTACCGAGGAGCAAGTGCAGATCGTCAAGGATCACTACCTGGACCCGGATGCGCTGCTGCCGGTGGCGTACCTTTGCACGGGAGAGCGCCGCGGCGAGATGCTGGGCATCCAGCTGAAGGACATCGACTTTAAAAAGCGGGTCATCCACATCTACAAATCCGTGGAGCACATTAACAACGCGCCACACATGCGAGACTACACCAAGACCCCCGCAGGCATCCGCAAAGTTCCCCTGCTCTCCATGCTGGCCGAGGCATTGGAGCCAATCCGCCACCTGCCGCCGGACACCTACATCATCGGGTTGGACACCAAGCCAATCACACTGAAAAAATACGAAACGATGTGGCAGCGCTTCTGGCGCAAGTACGGCGTGGGCGAGGAAGTTGTTCACACCAAGCGCGTGTACCGCCGCGGTCGCAGCGAGGTTGTGAAGTACAGCACTTGGCGCGTCCCTGTCTGCGGTCACCAGTTCCGCCATGAGTACGTCTGCATGCTGGCCATGGCTGGTGTGCCGGAGGAAATTGCAATACAGCTGGTGGGTCACGCCAATGCAAAGATGATCCACGAGGTCTACATGGCCCTCAAGCCACAAATGCTGGAAGATGCTCGTAAGCGCCTGGATGCGTTACTGTAAATGCGCCGCATGATACAATTTTGAAAGTCCGAATTATAACACAATAAAAAAGAAAAATAAACGCTTTTCGGGTGCAATTGCCTTATACACAGCGGTGATACGTCCAAATAATAGGCTTCGAGACTCGTATCCCGCTCCAAATTAAGAAAGAGGCTTACCCGGAAGGGAGCCTCTTTTCTTTTTTACAAAGAAGGAAATATTATGTTAGACGCTTTTCCAATTTATCACTGGTTTCACAATGGCAACCCCTACTCGGGGGCGGAGCAAGGGATGCGGTATGTCATTACGCCGGGCAAAAAGGCCGACCCGGCGGACGAGAGCGGCAAGCGAAAGATCGAGTTTTTGACCGTTACGGTCTGGCCCGGGCCGTGGAGCGTTGAGCACACCGCCGAGGAAAAGATACGATCCGCTGAGTTTGAGGGCAGCCAGGCGGGGCTGGATGCTGCCGTGGCCTGGCTGCATGAGTGCTACAAGGGTGATATGCCCCGCTGGACGAACATTCCGTCCATTTTGGACTGCGAGCCGGATCGCTGACGGTCCGGTGCAATAGAAAGAGGAAAAGCTTATGGTACAGGTCGACTTAATAACCGGCTTTTTAGGCGCAGGAAAAACAACGTTTCTGCGCAAATATGTGCACTGGCTCAACGCCCGCAGTCAGCGCGTTTGCATTTTGGAAAATGACTTCGGCGCGGTGAACGTTGACGTAATGCTGCTGCAGGATCTGCTGGGCGACAATTGCGACATCGAGACCATCAGCGGCGGCTGCGATTGCGACACCCACCAGCGCCGGATGCGCACCAAGCTGATCTCGCTGGCGATGCAGGGCTTTGACCGCGTACTGGTGGAACCCAGCGGCATTTTCGACGTGGACGAGTTCTATGACGTGCTGCGGGACGAGCCACTGGACCGCTGGTACACGCTTGGCAATGTTATTGCCATTGTGGACGCGCTGCTGGAAACGCAGCTCAGCCACCAAGGCGAGTATCTGCTGGCCAGCGAAGCCGCCAGCGCGGGCATGGTGCTGATGAGCCGCTGCCAGCTGGCCGCCCCCGGCCAAGCTGAGGCAACACTGGCGCATTTGAACCGTGCGCTGGAAGCCTGCCACTGCGCCCGCCGCTTTGCTGCGGACACCGATGCGTTGTGCAAGCCCTGGGACGCCCTGACCGACGCCGATATGCAGCGGCTGGACAGCTGCGGCCACTGTCAAGCCAGCTACGTCAAGCTGCATTTTGACGAGCACAAGGCGTTCACGTCGCTGTATTTCATGGAGCTGCACCTTACGCTGCCCCAGCTGCAGGATGCCGCTCGGGCACTGTTTGCTGATCCGGCCTGCGGGCATATTTTGCGCATCAAGGGCTTTTTGCAGACCGTTGACGGCTGGTGCGAACTGAATGCCACCCGCGACACGATGCACGTAGAGGCTATTCCCGATGGGCAGGAAGTGCTTATCATTATTGGTGAGGAACTGGACCGCTCGGCCATCGAAGCGCATATTGGACAGAGAACTGCCGACCAGGAGTGATTTTTGTTTGCACCTTATCGGCCCTGCCTACCTTACGGCAGGGCCTTTTATAATGGCAGGCCGCCGTTAGGCCTTCCTTTTGGGGCTCCAAAAGGAACACATAAAAAAGCAAAATGCTGTTTGAACGAGAAACCGGCCGCCAGGTGGCCGGTGAGGGAAGCCTCAAGCTGCAAGCGTAGGAAAATCACTTATCAAACGCATTCGTCCCATAATACCATCGGTCCACAAAAATTTCCACGACCAACGGTAATATAACAGCCATCAACAACACCCATAGGGCCACCAGGGCGCTGGCAAGGTCGTCGGTAATCACGGTCAGGGCGCGGTGCAAAATTTTACCGGCAAACACCGGCATTGGGGTGCCAAACACCTGCAGCAGGTACCCCCAGAATTCCCCCAAACTAAACGCCCCCAAATAATCGCAGGGCAGCGTGGGGTTGCGGGTGTATACGCGGCGGCGCTGGTCGGCGTTGCGCCATAGCAGCTCCTTCTGCTTGATGTACCCCAAAACACCCATAATCAGCACGGCCATCCAGTAGGTGCCGCTGGCTTCGGTCCAGGTCATAGGCCGGCCCCCCTTTCTGTTTAGCCCCATTCTACCCTGCATGTCGAAATTTGTCAATCTGGCGGCCGGGCTGTTGCAATTTTGCTACAATATGGTATACTGATAAAATATGCAAATTTAACTGCCAACTATGAAAAAAGGAGTTTTTATGCTGATCCCTGTACTGCTGTTTATTGTCGGGCTGCTGTTTCTCATTAAAGGCGGCGACTGGTTCGTGGACGGCGCATCGGCGCTGGCGCGGCGGTTCCATCTGCCCGAACTGCTGATTGGAGCCACAGTGGTGTCCATCGGCACTACCCTGCCCGAGGTCATGGTCTCCACGATGTCGGCGCTGTCCGGCCACGGCGAGATCGCTTACGGCAACGCCATCGGTTCGGTTATCTGCAATGCGGCGCTGATCGCGGCTATCACCATTGCGGTGCGCCCGGGCAAAGTGGACCCCAAAACGCTGAAAATGCCGGTGCTGTTCTTCTTTGCGGCGGCGGCCATCTACTGCGTGGCGGCTTACGGCTTCGGCAAGTTCACCCGTCCCATGGGCTTTATCATGCTGGCGATGTTCGTGGCCTACATGGCGGCCAACATCCACCAGATGAAGAACGCCCCCGCAGAGGAGCATGAAGAGGAAGAAGAGACCATGCCCCTGCCCCGTATGCTGATGCTGCTTGTGCTGGGCGCGGTGCTGATCGCCGTCGGCGCAAACCTGCTCGTGGACAACGGCACCCTGATCGCGCAGGCCCTCGGCGTGCCCGAGAGCGTCATCGCCCTGACGTTTGTCGCGCTCGGTACGTCCCTGCCCGAGCTGGTCACGGCCATCACCTCGCTGGCCAAGGGCCACAGCGACCTGTCGCTGGGCAATGTGGTCGGCGCCAACGTGTTCAACCTGGTGCTGGTCAGCGGTGTGTCGGTCGCGCTGGCCCCCTTTACGGTGCCACAGAGCGCCACGATCTTCGGCATGAACTCCAGCCTGGTGCTGGAAATCCCCGTTATGATTGCGGTTATGGTACTGTTGACCGCGCCGGCCTTGGTTAAGGGAAAGCTTAGCCGTGTGCAGGGTGTGGCGCTGCTGGTAATTTACGCAGTGTTCTGCGGGATTCAGTTTACGCTTTGATTTTAATATGTTGCTTTGCGGGCGTCACCACCATGCGGTGACGTCCTTTTTTCGTGGCATCTTATCCAAGGTCTACCTTTTTTGTGACCAAAAGAGTACGCATAGCGGCTAGAAGCCGTTAAAAAAGGGGGACACCGCATGGTGGTGTCCCCCGCCGGCCGCAAAAAGCCAATCAAAAATTATTTTTTCTTACTCTCCCAGTAAGCCTTCACCGTTTCGCACAGCAGCGCGTGGTCCTTCAAATGCGGCAAACCGGAAATAATCGCCGCACCGCGGAACTCGCCGTTGACGTACAGCGGGAAGCCGCCGCCGCAGAAGGCGTAGTGCTCCTCGTCATGCTGCCAGGGGGCCTTGCCGCCGTACAGCTCCCGCTCCACGGCGGCGCGCAGGCTGGTGGTGCCGGTCAGCTGCACAGTGCGCTGCTTCTTGTCCATCCAGTTGTTGTTGGTGGCGTCGGTGCCCGGCAGGAAGGACTGATACAAAATCATGCCATCCAGCACAATGCGCACCGCAATCGGCTTGGGAGCCTTCTCCCCCGCCGCACGCAGGGCACTGCCCAGGGCGTAGGCATCGTTAAAATCAAAGCTGTCAAACCGCACGGTGTTTTCCAGTTCGGTCAGTTCCTTTAAAAGAGCTTCATCATACATACAAAACAACTCCTTTTGCGGCAGCGCGGGCCGCCGTACAAATTTTCTCCGCCATTACTATAGCACAAGCGCCGCCAAAATGCGAGAGCAAAAATATACAAAAAGCCGCCCCAGCCTACTAACTGGGGCGGCAAATTTTTGCTGCTTAAATCAAAGCTGCGTCAGGCCTTAAGAAAGGAACCACTCGGGGCCAAGGCCGGTGACCGTAAAGGCGGTCAGGATGTACAGCAGAATGGAGCAGATGTAAGCAAACGGGATGGACAGCTTCAGGTAGTCGCGAGACTCGACCTTGGTGTAAGCCAGGCCCCAGGCGATCCAGCTCTGGGTGATGCAGGAACCAACGTTGACGGTGGTTGCCGGGATGGTGAACACGCAGAACAGGAACGGCACGCTGAAGTGACCAACGGCGGACAGCACACCCAGGGTGGCAGCGCCGCAGCCGTACAGGGTCAGGGGACCACGGAAGAAGCCCAGGATAGACAGGGCTGCAAACAGGGCGCAGACCACATACTCATTGGTGGGCATGATGCCGCCCAGAACTTCCTTGAAGTACGGGGAAGCGTAAGAAGCGCAGGTGTTGAACATGGGCAGGGTCAGCAGGAAGCCAACCAGCGGAGCGGTGTCGACCACGCCGTCATAGTACAGCTTGTTGACCAGCTGGCAGTTCTCTTTGAAAGATTTGTTCATCTTGCCGCAGAGGAACAGGGCAGCGAAACCAGCGATGACGAAGCCGCCGATAACGGAGAAGTCGAGCCAGATCTTCAGAACGACGGGAACGATGGGCAGGATCAGGGCGATCAGCGGGGCATCGGTCTGGGTGTTCTTCGGGGCGGCCTGGGCAGCCCAGGCATGGCTCTTCTTGCCGATCTTCAGGTAGATACCGGTCAGCACGGAGACAACCACGACGCTGATGATCAGCGCATAGATGCCCCAGTGAGAGGTGTACCAGCTGAAGGAGAACTCAGGCATCTCATCAGAAGCGCAGATGAAGGCGCGCAGCTGAGAGAACTGCAGGACGGGGTTCAGGTACATACCAGCGGAGACCGAACCCATGAAGGTGAACATGGCGATTGCCTTGGGGATGCCCAGGGACATCAGGATGGGCAGGACGATAACGCCGATGGCGATAACGGGGCCGGCGCCCATCATGGCGGTGAAGATGAAGGCAGTCACAACGTTCAGCAGAACGATGGTGATGATGGGACGGTCGCCGCCCAGCTCAACAGTCTTACGGATCAGGGTGGAGGCGATGCCGGTCTCCATCAGGACGCGGCCAAACCAGGCGCCCCAGCAGACGTTGACCAGCGTGGTGCCCCAGCCTTCAGGGGCGGACTGGTAGATCTTGTTCAGGATCGAAACCAGCGTAGTGCCGGAGTCACCGCCGAACTGCAGGATGGGGTTCTCTGCAATAAACGTGGGAGATGCGACCAGAGTGCCCAGCAGAGAAAAGGGCAGTCAGACGATGGAGATGATCAGGAAGCCGATCATCAGGTTGTGACCTTTTACGCAGTAGTAGGCCAGGCCGAAAAAGGTCAGGACGAGGATAATGCCAATCACAAATTCCATAAAAAAATTCCTCCTTCTCATGGTAGTCGCTTACAAAGGTGCGTAAGCGCAATGTGATTGAAAGATCGTGTTAAGTATAGCAGATTTTGTGCAAAATAGCAATAATATATTTCAAGAAAATAGAAAAAGTTTGAAATAATTGTTGACAAACGATGTATCGCTCATTCTTTTCCCATGGTGAAAAAGTTATGAAGTACGATAGATTACCCTGCAGTTTGTAGGGATTAACCCAACCTTTATGCAATCCGCACAACTTAGCACCGCACGGGTTTTACGCTCGAAAAAGAATTTTGTCGGAATATTTGTTTTTTGGGAAATGGTGTGTTACACTATATTTAATATAGGTAGGGTGGGTTGCTGCTCCGGCCTGCAGGTGCTGGACAGCGTGCTAAAGCAGGCCGACACCGCCATGTACGAGCAGAAAAAGCTGCACAAGCGCCTGCGCAGCGAGTGAGGTGCCGCCATGACTTACGTAGTAAAACGCATAGACGAACAGATGTACGGCTGCGAGGAACCCGCCCCGGGGGCGGAGGTTTTGGTCGATGTGACCCTGGTTGCACCCGACGGGGTGAAGCGGGTACTCCCCTACCCCGATGCAGCTTTGGCCGCCGCGGATATTAATGAAGGGGATACGGCGGTTTTAACTGCTGATGGGTTGCTGAAAAAAGTATAATAGCATGCAGTGCGAAAGAGGGACCACCTTGCGGTCCCTCTTTTCTTATAAAAAGCCCTGCCGCAAAGTAGGCGGGGCCGAAGCACCGAAACAAAAAATCAAGCAAATCTCCTGGTCGGTCTATACCACACCCCAGTGCAATCAAAATCAGCAGCGCGGTAAACGATAAACTGATCGGATACACCAGCATGATAGTTTGGAAGGCGCGGCTGCAGGGGGAGACGAGGTCTACCTATGCCCACCACGGCCAGGCCGCCGCATTGAACAGCTGCTCCAGCACAGCGGCAGCTTGTTCCGAATCGACCCGTTCAGCATGTCGATCTTGTTTTCTTAATGCTTTTGAAATAGCTGTGTTGTTTTTGACCCTTCCGTTCCGTTATCCGTGTAGTTCCAAAACCGCGATCTCCCCCATTGGTACCTCGGTGCCGTCAGCCAAAATCAGCAGTCCCTCAAACTCTGCCATCTTCTTTACCACGCCGGTCACGGTGCAGTAGGCACCGCCTGGCTTGCGGGTGTCGGGCACAAAATAGCAGACTTCCACGGTAGGATGCTCTTTTTTGGTCAGTGCATCCCGCACGGTTTGCAGCGTTTCGTCCAGTGCGGCCTGCTCGTACTCGTCCAGGGTGATGCGCTGGTCGGTCAGGCGGGCGGTCTCCCGCAGGGCGGCGTCCAGCCCGGTCAGCGCTGCAAAGGGCGAAAACTGCGCTGCGCGGTCGGCCCGAGCCATCGGTGCGTGCTTCTGCGAGACATGATGCGGCAGGTTGATAATGTCGTCATAGCGGTGGGTCATGCCTTGTGCCCTCCGATCTGTGCGTTGCGCTCCATGGCGGTGGCACCCTCCTGCAGGTCCATGCCCTTGATGATGGCATTTTTCCCGAACTTCTTTTTAATGGCCAGCATGGCTTGTTGGCGGCGGCGCTCCCGCTCCAGCTCCTTTTCCTCGGCGGCAGCCTGCTGCTGGGCGCTTTCGGTGATGGAAAAAAAGTCCAGCTGCTCGCAGCTGTCCTTCTCACGGGAGGCGTCTTCGTCCAGCACGCGGCAGGCCACCAGGTTCACCCGCCGTACCAGCAGGCGCTTGTCTACAATGCGGTCAAAAAGCTCTGTCACAGCGTCCAAAATCGACCGCGTGGAGGACGTGTACTGCCTTAAATTCGTTGTGCCGTGGGCATGCTTGGGGATCTGCCGCCCGTAGCGGTCGGTGGCAACAGGGCCATGGTAGGCCGCATTGCGGGTGGGGTCGGTCAGATTTTCCCGGTCGTAGCCCACGGTCAGCACCAGCTGGTTGGTCATCAGGTGTTTGTCCACCAGGTCCAGCGCCAGCTGGTCAGCCATTTCCCGCACGATGAGCCGTGCCTGGTCGGCGGGCGTAGCGCAGTGCAGTACTTGGCCGCTGCCGCAGCTGTTGGCGGCTGGCTTGTAGGCCTTGATGGCGGCAATGGTGCAGGGTTCCCAACCCCAGGCATGGTCGATGAGCAGCTCGGCCTGGACGCCGAACAGCCGGTAAAGCAGCTCCTCGTTGTAAAAATCCTGCGGCCCGCCCAGCGAACACCGTGCTACGTCACCCATCGTGAACATATTGTGGGTCTCCAGCTTTTGGGCGATGCCCTTGCCCACCTGCCAAAAATCCGTCAGCGGGGTGTGGTCCCACAGCAGGCGGCGGTAGCGCATCTCGTCCAGCGCGGCGATGCGCACGCCGTTTTCGTCCGGCTGGATGTGTTTGGCGCGGATGTCCATGGCGACCTTGGCCAGATACAGGTTGGTGCCGATGCCCGCCGTGGCCGTGATGCCGGTGGTGGCCAAAATGTCCAAAATCATCTTGCGGGCAAATTCTTTCGACGTTAGGCCGTATAATTTCAAGTAGGCGGTGGCGTCCAGAAACACCTCGTCGATGGAGTAGCTGTGGATGTCCTCCGGCGCGACATACTTTAAATAAACGTTGTAGATACGTGTACTTTGCTGGATGTAGTGGGCCATCTGGGGTGGCGCGATGATGTAGTCTAGCGCCCAATCCGGGTGGTCGGCCAGCTCCCGCGCGTCGCAGCTTTTGCCGGTAAGGGTGCGGTTGGGGGCGTTCAGGCGGCGCATAGCATTGACCTGCCCCACTTGTTGGATGACCTCAAACAGCCGGGCGCGGCCGGGGATGCCGTAGGCTTTCAGTGCCGGGGACACCGCCAGGCAGATGGTCTTTTCGGTGCGGGAGGGGTCCGCCACAACGAGGTTGGTTTGCAGCGGGTCCAGCCCGCGCTCAACACACTCCACCGAAGCGTAGAACGATTTCAAGTCGATGGCCATATAAATTCTCTGCGGCATGCGGCGCGCCCCCTCTCCCCTGGTTTGTATAGGTCTATTATACCGCACATCGCCCAAAAAGGCCAGAAACAAAATCAGGGAGAGAGCCGCCAGGCCCGCTCCCTGATTGGAGAATTGCTATTACACTCTCACCAACTCATACTCGGTGGTGCCAACGCCCAGGGCCTCGGCGGCGTCGATGGTGTGGGTGCCGTGGCGGCTGTTGACGCGCTCCATAAAGTGGTCGCGGCCCGGGTCGGCGCTGTTCACGACCAGATCGATGCAGGCGCGGTCCAGCGCGACGGGGTCAAGGCTCGAGAGGATGCCCACATCGTTCATGCAGGGGTCCTCGGCCACGGCGCAGCAGTCGCAGTCAACGGAAAGGTTCTTCATGATGGCGACATAGGCAATCTTGCCCGCAAAGTGCTTTGCCACGGTGCTGGCGGCGTCTGCCATGGCTTCAAGGAAGGTGTCCTGCGGGCAGATGTTCTCCCACAGCACGGCCTGATCCTTGACCTTGCCGCCGGAGTGGATATACGTCTTGCCGGCGCTGGAAGCACAGCCGATGGACAGCTGCTTCAGCGCGCCGCCGTAGCCGCCCATCGGGGTGGCCCTTGAAGTGGATCAAAACCAGCATGCTGTCGTAGTTTTCGATGCCCTTACCCAGCAGGTTCTCGCTCAGGACCTTGCCATTCTTCACGGGCCAGACGACGTCCGGTCCTTCGGCATCCATGATGTCAACGTCGAACAGGTCGCTCCAGCCGTGTTTTTTCATCAGCTGTACGTGCTTGGGGGTCTCGTTGCGGGCACCGCCGTAAGCGGTGTTGCACTCGACCACGGTGCCGTGGACGGCGTCGATGACCGGCTTCATAAACTCGGGGTGCAGGAAGTTCTGGTTGCCGTCCTCGCCGCTATGGACCTTGACGGCCACCTTGCCGGGCAGCTCCACGCCCAGCTGGCGGTACATCTTTAACACGGCCTCAGGGGTGATTTCGTTGGTGAAATAGACCGTAGACTTTGCCATAAAAGGTTTCCTCCTTTAAAATGCATTATATCGATTGAAACCGCAGAGGCAGTTCCAAATCGCAATCAGCTAGCAACGCACCATCGTGCAAAATTTCCTCGGCCGGGCCGTCGGCGGCAATGCGCCCTTCGTACAGCAGCACCACCCGGTCGCAGGTATCGTAGATAAAATCCAGATCGTGGGAGGCAATCAGCATCGCACAGGGCAGTCCCCGCAAAATTTCTATTAAGTTGCGCCGGTTTTTCGGGTCCAGCGCGGCGGACGGCTCGTCCATCAAGATCAGCTCCGGGTCCAGCGTCAGGATGCCTGCGATAGACGCAAGTTTCTTCTGCCCACCGGACAGCCGGTACACCGGCCGGTCGGCGCAATCCTCGATGTGCACCTGCTGCAAGGCACGGTGGGTGCGGGCGGCCACTTCCTCGGTCGGGTAACCGTAGTTCTGCGCCGCAAAGGCGACGTCCGCCGCCACTGTGGGCATGAACAGCTGGCTGTCCGAATCCTGAAAAATGTACCCCACTTTCCGCCGGATAGATGCCAAATTTTCGCGCTGCATCGCAAGGCCTGCCACTTCCAGCGTGCCCTGCTGCATGGGCAGAATACCCACCAGCAGCTTTAACAGTGTGGATTTGCCCACGCCGTTGCAGCCAACAAGGCCCACCCGCTGGCCGGACGCAATGTTCAGGTTTATATCCTGCAAGACCGGCGCGGCGCTGTGGCCATCATAACAAAAAGTCAAGTCCTGCATCGTCAGGATAGACTCGGGATTTGCCATAATATTGTTCCCTTTTTTACAAAAGTCGTCCGGCCAGCTCAAACACCGGCACGGCGCGGAAAACGGCGCAGTAGAAAACCGTTACTGCCAAAAACAGCCAACCGCCGTGCTCTTTCTGCCCTGGCGGAAAAGCTCCTGCAAAGCCCCGCAGCTGCATGCTCTCGTACACCAGCTGGGCGCGGTCGAGGCTGCGCAGTAGCAGCTGCCCCAGCAGCGAGCCCCACGCCCGGAACTGGATGCCCTTTTGCCCGGGTGCGCGCAGCGCATAGGCGGTGGCAATGCGGATGCCCTCCTGCAAAAGCAGCACAATGTAACGGTATATCAGTAAAATTGTGGTGGTGAGCACCCGCGGACAGTGCAATTGCTGTAAAGCCGCGCAGACGGATTCCATCCCGGTGGAGGCAATCAGCACCCACACGGCCAGAAAGCAGAACAGCCCCTTGGCCAGCAGCACGCCCAGCGAGAGCATGCCCCCGGTCACGGACAGCGGCCCCGCATGCAGCTGTACGGCGCGGTCGAACGGCAGGTTGCACAGCCCCACCACGGTTAGCAGCACAGCCACGGGTTTAAACGCCCGCAAGGCGTCGCAGGGGGTAAAGTCCGCCAACTCCAGCAAAAGCAGCGGCCAAAGTCCCATACCCAGTACGCCGGTGAGCTGATATCGCCCAAAGGACAGCGTGACGGCCAAATACACTACCGCCGCCAGCAGTTTGGGCAGCGGGGCCAGCCGGTTCAGCCAGGTATCCCGCGCGGCCAGATCGTCCAGCCGGTGAACATCCTTAATGGCCCTGTGCAGACGATCCACGTCGATGCACCGCCTTTTTTACCAGTTTTACGCCCAAAATCACCACGGCCAGCACCACGACCGCGCCGATGATGCCCGCCGCGCTGGTCCCGGCAGCCGCGTCGGAGCCTGCAAAGTTGTAGTCCGGCAGCAGGGCCGTCCATTCTTGAATACAGGCAAAAAACGCCTGCACGGGGCCGGTGGTTTCCAGTTCGGTGCTGCCGGTCAAACGCTGCATCGACCATTCCAATCCATCGGGGAAGGCAGATGCCAGCAGCGAAAGCCCGCCTGCGACGACCACGGCCGCGCCCGCCAGCACGCCCAGCGTGCCGCGTAAGGTCAGGCGCTGCTTCTCCCCGGCGGCCACGCCGCCCTGCCACAGCAGACTGGGGCGTGCCTCGTACAAAAACACCAGCACAGCGGCGGTGATGCAGCCTTCCACCGCGCCAATGGCGAGATGAATGGGCTGCATGGCCAGCAAAAACGCACCAAAGGGCAGCGCCGTAATGCCGGAGGCCAGCGTTTCTACGGATACCGAGAACGCCCCCAGCTGCAGCGAAAGGATGCAGCCGATCAGCGATGCGGCGATAATTTTTGCACGGTTCAGCCCCTTGCGGGTAAAGGTGCGCCAGATCAGCCCGCCCACAAAACAACCGTAGAACGCCATATTCCAGATGTTGGCCCCCAACGCCATCAGGCCGCCGTCGGCAAACAGCAGGCATTGGATGAGCAGCACGCCGATCATCGTCAAAAACGCGGCGTAGGGACCCACGATGGCGGCCAGCAGCATGCCGCCGCACAAATGACCGCTGGAACCCGTGCCGGGGATGGTAAAATTAATCATCTGGGCGGCAAAAACAAAGGCACCCATCACGCCCATCACGGGCACGGCCTTGTCATCGGGCTGCTGGTTCAGCTTGCGCACCGAGCGCCCCGCCGCCACCGCCGAACAGGCGTACATGACTCCGGCAACACCCGGCGCCAATAATGCGTCTGCCATATGCATGGTTAGTCCTCCTTATTTTCGGCCAGTTCGCGCAGGACCTGGCGTGTTACGTCTTGATAGGAGCGGCCCGTGCGCTTGCAGATGGCCTTGATGCTCTCATACTCGGGATAGCAGCGCTCTTCTACATCCTCGAAAACTTCGTTCCCATTGCAATGGGGCACCAGGCACATTTTGACCTCTACATCACCCAGTGAAGTGGGAATGGTGTAAATATGGCGCTTCAAGGTGCTGCGCTCCATCCGCACGCGGCGGATGCCGATGGTGGTGGTCTCCGCAAAAATGATTTCTTCCAATGCGGGAATGTCCTCCTCCAGGCAAAGCACGGTCAAAAGATACGCAGGACGGTTCTTTTTCATGTAGACCGGGCTGTACTGCACGTCCCGTGCACCCGCGGCCAGCAGCCGCTCCATCACGTAGCCCAGCGCTTCGCCGGTGGTGTCGTCGATGTTGGATTCCAGTTTGTAGATGACGTCCTGCGCGGCATACTCGCTGCCTGCGGGGCGGATGAGCATCGCCCGCACCAGGCCGGGCAATTCCTGCTCCCGCTTTCCGGCGCCGAGACCAATTTTGGAAACGGTGAATTCGGCGGGCAGCTGGTCGCTGGTACGCACGGCGGCAGCAATGGCCGCGCCGGTGGGGGTGACGTACTCGCCCTTGGCGTCGGCGATGTGCAGGTTCAGATGCTCAGCGGCGGCAATGTTCACCACGGCGGGCACCGGGATGGGCAGCACGCCGTGAGCACAGCGGATGCTGCCGGTGCCCTCGTACAGCACGGGGACGATGACGTCCTCGATGCCCAGATTGTCCAGGCATACGGCCGCAGCGGTGATGTCCACGATGGAATCCACCGCGCCGACTTCGTGAAAGTGCACGGTTTCCAGCGTAGCACCGTGGGCCTTTGCCTCGGCCTGGCCCAAAATGGTAAAGATGCGCACGGCCGTGGCGCGGGCGCGGTCGGTCAGATCGGCTTTGTTCAGGATGTCCAGCACCTCGGCCAGCCCGCGGTGTACGTGGTGATGGTGGCCGTGAGTGTGTTCGTGGACATGTTCATGGTCGTGGTAATGTTCAGCCTCGTGGTCGTGGCAGCAATGCCCATGGCGGTGCGCATGTCCATCCTCGTCATGATGGTGGTCGTGCTCGTCATGGTTGTGCTCATGCACATCGTGGGTGTGGCCGCACTCCTCCACCCCGCCGTACAGGTAGGCCATATCGTGGTCGTGGTTCTCGTGCTCGGCGTCCAGTACCACGTTAAAATCGCAGGCGTCCAGCCCGGCCTTTTTCACTCGGCTGATGTTGATGCTGAACCCATCCAGCGGCAGGCTGGCCAGCGCTTTGCGCAGCACAGCCTCGTCCGCGCCCAGGTCCAACAACGCCGCCGTGACCATATCGCCGCTGATGCCGGAGTAACATTCCAGATACAGGGCGTCCTTTTTTTCGTTCATACGTTAATCCTCTTTCGTGCCCAGGGCCAGGCGGTTGATTTGGGTGGCCAGATACCCGGCGCCGTAGCCATTATCGATGTTGACGGTGGCAATGCCGTTGGCGCAGGAGTTGATCATCGTCAGCAGTGCGGAAAGCCCGCCGAAGCTGGCCCCGTACCCCACCGAGGTAGGCACAGCAATGACCGGGTTCTGCACCAGCCCGCCGATGACGCTGGCCAGTGCCCCCTCCATGCCCGCCACGGCCACTACGCAGTTGGCGTGCTGGATAGGTTCCAGGTTGCCCAGCAGGCGGTGCAGCCCGCTGACACCCACATCGTAGATGCGCTCCACTTTCGTGCCGAAAAACTCGGCCGTCTGGGCGGCTTCCTCGGCCACGGCGATGTCGGCAGTGCCGGCGGTGCAGACGGCCACGCAGCCGCGCAGCACCTTGCCGGGCTTTTCTACCTTTATAATGCGGGCAATGGAATCGTACACTGCACTGGGACAGACGGCCTTGACCAGTTCATACTGGTGGGGCGTGGCACGGGTGCCCAGTACCTCACCGTCTTCGGCGGCCAATTTTTCAAAAATGCTCGACAGAAATTCGTCGGCCTTGCCGCTGCAAAATACCACCTCGCCAAAGCCGGACCGCAGTTTGCGGTGGGTGTCCAGCTTGGCGTAGCCCAATTCCTCGTAGGGTGCGCGGCGGAAAAACTGCTCGGCGTCCTCGACGCTTATCGCGCCGCTGCGCACCTGCTCCAACACTTGTTTTGCGTCCATAGGATCAGCCTTTCAGGTTCAGGGTCTCGTTCATGCTGCCCATGCGGTAGCCCTGCAAGTCCATAGTAACATACGTAAAACCGTATTTTTTAAACTCGGCCACGATCTGCTCACGGTTTTGCAGCAGCTTTTCAAACTCGGCGGGCAGCACCTCGATGCGGGCGATCGTACCGTGGATGCGCACCCGCAGCTGGTGAAATCCCAGGTCCAGAAGCAGCTGCTCGGCCTTGTCCACCATGCCCAGCTTTTGCGCGGTGATCTCCTCGCCGTACACAAAGCGGGAGGACAGGCAGGCGAAGGACTGCTTGTCCCAGGTGAGCAGCCCCAGCTGGTGGGAGTAGTCGCGGATCTCCTGCTTGGTCAATCCCACGTGGCGCAGCGGGCTTTTGACCTGCAGCTCGGCTACGGCCTGCAAGCCGGGGCGGTAGTCGCCGTTGTCGTCCATATTGGAGCCTTCGGCTACGTACTGCAAATCGTTTTCTTTCGCAACTGCGATAATTTTCTCGAACAGTTCATGCTTGCACAGGTAGCAGCGGTTCTTGGGGTTATGGGAGAAGCCCTCGATGTTCAGCTCCTCGGACTCAACGATGACTTGCCTGATGCCCTCGGCCTTGCAGAAGGCGGTGGCCTCCTCCAGTTCCCGCTTGGGGAACGAGCAGGACTTAGCTGTCACGGCGATGGCCTTGTCGCCCAGCGTATCGTGGGCGACTTTCAGCAAAAAGGTGGAATCCACCCCGCTGGAAAACGCCACCGCCACACTGCCCAGCTCACGCAGATAGTCTTGCAATGCTTGTAATTTATCCATAGGTAACAGGTCCTTTCCCTGGGTTTGTTTCCACTACCAGTGTAGCATTAAACGCGGGTTTAATGTCAATAGTCTTTGCTGATTTTTTATAAAAAAAGAGAGGCCAGAACGTGGCCCCTCTTGAAAGCGAGAAACTATAAACGAACAAATTAACCAAGGCAGATCCCCATAGCCCGGGCAACATTGAGCATATCACAATCTCCCGGCACGCCGCGGGTCTTGCCGGCAATGTCTGCCAGACGGTTCGCGGTCACGTGGCGGTTCACCATGGGCAACGGTCACACCGTAGTGTTCGTCCTCTACCAGCCCGGCGGCGTAGGCGCCAAACTGGGTGGCCAGCACACGGTCGTAGGCGCTGGGGCTGCCGCCGCGCTGCATATGACCCGGGATGCACACGCGGGTCTCCATGCCGGTCTTTTTCTGCACGGCCTGTGCAATGCGGTTGGTGGCGGTGGTGCCAAGGCCGGCCTCGGCACGCTTGGCCATCCAGTCCTTGCGCTTCATGCGAGCTTCCTCGGTGTTGATGGCACCCTCGGCCACAGCGAGGATAGAGAAGTTGGACCCCTTCTTGGCGCGGCGCTCCACGGCAGAGCACACACGGTCGATATCATAGGGCTGTTCCGGCAGCAGAATGATGTCTGCACCACCTGCAATGCCGGAGTACAGCGTCAGCCAGCCTGCCTTGTTGCCCATGATCTCAATGCACATCACGCGGCTGTGGCTGCCGGCGGTGGTGTGGATGCGGTCGATGACCTCGGTGGCAATGTCCACCGCGGTGTGGAAGCCGAAGGTCACGTCGGTGCCGTAAATGTCGTTGTCAATGGTCTTGGGCAGGCCAATAACGTTCAGGCCCTCCTGGCACAGCAGGTTGGCGGTTTTGTGGGTGCCGTTGCCGCCCAGACAAAGCAGACAGTCCAGCTTTGCCGCCTTGTAGGTCTTTTTTCATGGCGGCGACCTTATCAATGTTGTCGTCCTCCACCACACGCATCAGCTTGAACGGGGTACGCTTGGTGCCCAGGATGGTGCCGCCCACGGTCAGAATGCCGCGGAAGTCGTCCTCGTTCATTTCACGGTAGTCGCCGTTGATCAGGCCGCTGTAACCGTTGGCGATGCCCACGATCTCCAAGTTATCTCCCATGCGGGCGTACAGTGCTTTTGCAACGCCGCGGATGGTGGCGTTCAGGCCAGGGCAGTCGCCGCCGGAAGTCAGGATGCCAACACGAATCGCCATAAGAAAACCTCCCTGATAGAAATTTTATTATAGTATAAATGTACGCCGTTGGGGCGGGCTTGTCAAGTTTCTTCGCGGTATTTCTCCATCATCTCTTTAAACAAAAAGGCGGCAGACGGCGGTGTGTAGGTAATGGCATTGGCCCCGGCGGCAATGGTGGCGGCGATGCTCTCATCGTTTTTTCCGCCGCTGGCAATGATAGGGACCTCTGGAAACTGCGCGCGGATCAGCCCCACTACGCGGGCTGTGTCGGGACCGCAGGCCACATTTAAAATGGACGCCCCTGCCATCAGCCTGGCGGTAATATCGGTATCGGCTTTGGTTACCGTGATAATGACCGGGATGTCTACCACGCGGGACACTGCCAGCAGGTTGCGGTTGGTAATGGGGGAGTTCATTACAACGCCCATAGCCCCCTGCCCTTCCACGCTCTGGGCCAGCGTCAGGGTGCGCAGCCCCTGGGTGGTGCCGCCACCGATGCCGCAAAACACCGGGATGTAGGAAGATTGAATGATCGCCTGGCTGATGGCCTGCTGGGGCGTAAAGGGATACACCGCAAAAACGGCGTCGGCATCGCAGTTGCGGATGATGGCGATGTCGGTGGTAAACACAAAGCTTTTCAGCCGCCGCCCGTTGACCACGATGCCGCTGGCCGAATACACCGCCTGCGGCATGCGCAAAATATGCCGCCGACGGCTCTCGACGTTGGGGGAAGATTTCTTTTCACTGCCCATAGCTGCACGCTCCTTGCCCGCGCGGAAAGTGCGCGGTAATATTACAGCTATTCTACTTGCTGCATGGTCCCAAATTCAAGATGAAACGTGTAAATAAGCTATGAACAAAAAGTGCCACCGGAACAAACCCGGCGGCGCAAAACGAATCAGACAGACGCGGAAATATTACCCTCTCCCCTGCCAGATTTCAAAAGCCAACCAAAAGGTTGGGCAACATTACAAAATATACTTTAAAAAGTGGCCGTTAATATGCCTGATTTTTTCGATACAACAAAAAATAAGCCTGTGACAACATGTATGTCACAGGCTAAAAGTCGGAGTGACGGGATTCGAACCCACGGCCTCTTGGTCCCGAACCAAGCGCGCTACCAACTGCGCTACACCCCGTAAAGAAAAACCGCAGCAGCTGGGCTGCTGCGGTGTGGTTGGGGATGAGAGGATCGAACTCCCACGGGCGGAGTCAGAGTCCGCTGCACTACCATTATGCGAATCCCCATCGGGTTTGTGTCTTGGGCGTCTGCCCTCAACGCTCATATATTATAGCGTGTGGGAAACCGTTTGTCAACAGCTATTTCAAACTTTTTTGCAAAAATCTGTAAAAATCCGAAAATCCGCGCAGCTGCGCCTTACTTTTTTGCCCCGCCTGCGTGCACCAACTGCTCTTGCTGGCGGAAAAGATGCGCGCGTACACCTGGAGCACGGCCATCGACAGCGACCACACCGACGCGCAGAACACGAACGCGATGATGGTCACGTGCCATATCCCCTTTTTCAGCTGGTCGGCGGTGTAGTTCTTATCACCGCAGGTGACGCATGATTCCAAAATAATTATTCCAGATAAAAATCCCGCAGCGCGGCCAGGCGTGCCGTGGTCAGGCCGTATTCAGCCTCAAAATACGCCTCATAGCTGGGGTACTTTTCCAGCAGTACGTCGATGGACCCTGCCCCCATCGATTCGCTTACGCCCTCCACAGGCAGCAGCAGGTCGTACTGGTCGGCGGGTTTATCCTGCATGAATTTATCGATGATGGCTTTGCGGTAAACGTTCGTCAGCATGTAGTCGGCGATGGCATCCTCCCGGCTCACACCCAGCGCCAGCAGTACCAACATAGCGGCAATGCCGGTGCGGTCCTTGCCGCAGGTGCAGTGGAACAGCAGCGGTACGCGATGCTCCTCCAGCAGGCGGAACAGCTCATGGTAGGCCGGGTTGCCGAAAGGCATCTGCTTGTACAGGTCAGTGAACCAGTAAAAATCGTGTACGGGGTGGCCGGCTTTGGCCTCGTAGGCGGCCTTTTCGGCGGCAATGCGCTGGATGCCGGCGGGCGAAAAGTCCATCTCGCTGCCATCGGCGTACCGCATGCCGCAGATACGCTGGTAATGCGCCCCGGACACGGCCGCGTCGGGCTGGCGGGCGGCCTCTCCGGCGCTGCGCAGGTCCAGGATCTCCCGCAGGTGCAGGCTTTCCAGCTTGGTACGGTCAGCGGGGCTTTGCAGCGTATCCAGGCTGCAGCCGCGGTACAGCAGCCCGCGGCGCACATGGCGGCCATCGGCAGCGCGGTAGCCCCCCAGCTCGCGGAAATTGCAGGTGCCCTCAAAAACGATCTCGGCTCCCGGCGTTGTAACAGGCAGCATAGCGATCCTCCATTTTGTGTGTTGCTACTACTATAGCACAGCCGTGGCGGGTTTGCAAACGACCAGACCTGCATGCTGCGGCCGGGGAGACACGTACTGCAAAATCCGGCAAACACATCAACCAAGCCAAAACAGCCCCCGCCGGGAGAAAATCTCCGGCGGGGGCCGTCTGTTCTATCATCGTATCAAGCGTCGGTTCGGTCCTTTTTCAGCAGGCTCAAAATTACTGCGCCCACCACGCTGCCAATGGCCAGCGCCACAAAGTACAGCAGCGCGTGGTCCACGACCGGGAAGACGAAGATTCCGCCGTGGGGCGCACGCAAGGCGCAGCCGAAGGTCATCGACAGCGCACCCGACAGTGCCGCGCCGATGACGCAGCTGGGCAGCACGCGCAGCGGATCGGCCGCCGCATACGGAATAGCGCCCTCGGAGACGAAACACAGACCCATTACGTAGTTGACGATGCCGTTGCGGCGCTCGTCCTCGGTCCACTTTTTGGGGCAGAAGGTGGTGGACAGCGCAATAGCGATCGGCGGGACCATGCCGCCTACCATGACGGCGGCCATGACGCCGTAGTTGCCGGAGGCCAGCGCCGCGATGCCGAAGGCGTAGGAGGCTTTGTTGACGGGGCCGCCCATGTCCACCGTCATCATACCAGCCACGATAGCACCCAGCAGCACCTTGGAGCTGCCGCCCAGTGCGTTCAGCCAGTCGGTCATGGCGGTGTTGATCATGCCCATTACCGGGTTCACGGCGCACATCATCGCACCTACGATGAGAATGCCACCCAGCGGGTAGATGAGCATGGGGCGGATACCGTTCAGGCTGGCGGGCAGCTTTTCGGTGATCTTTTTAAGGAACTGCACGATGTAGCCCGCTGCAAAACCGGCCAGCAGCGCTGCAAGGAAGCCGCCGGAGATGCCGGTGGTGCTGCCTGCGGCAAGGTCGGTGAAGTTTGTGCCGTTCATAGCCAGCACGCCGCCGGCAAAGCCTACGGCCAAGCCCGGGCGGTCGGCGATGGACATGGCGATGAAGCCTGCCAGAATGGGCAGCATATAGCCGAAGGCTGCGCCGCCCACCGTCTTGAAGAAGGCGGCAACGGGGGTGTTCATGCCGAAGTTTGCGGGGTTGATGCTGTAATCATCCAGCAGGAAGGCCAGCGCGATCATGATGCCGCCGCCTACCACGAAGGGCAGCATATGGGAAACGCCGTTCATCAGGTTCTTGTACAGGCTGCGGCCAAAGCTGTCCTTACCGGCGGTGTCGTCCTCGGCTGCTGCGCCGCCCTCGGCGTGGAACACAGGCACCTCGCCGTGGGCAATCTTCTTGATGAGCTCCTCCGGCTTATGGATGCCGTCGTCCACGCGGGTGAACAGCACCGGTTTGCCGTCGAAACGGGCGGTTTCCACCTTTTTCTCCGCTGCTACGATAATACCATCGCAGGCGGCGATCTCGGCGCGGGTCAGGATGTTCTTTGCACCGTCCGAGCCGTTGGTCTCCACCTTGGTGGGCAGACCCAGCTTGTCACCGGCCTTGGTCAGTGCCTCGGCGGCCATGTAGGTGTGGGCAATGCCGTTGACGCAGGCGGTCACAGCCAAAATGCGGTAGCCGTCCTGCGGGATGGCCTGCTGGGTAAAGCTCTCTGCACCAAACTGTGCTTCTTCCTGTGCGTCGATGCACTCCAAGAACTCCTTGGGGGTCTTGGCAGCTTTCAGCTTTTCCACAAAGTCCTCGTTCATCAGCATCTGCATCATACGGGCCAGCATGTCCACATGCAGGCTGCCGTTTTCCGGCGCGGCAATGGCAAACAGCAGGTCGGTCTTACCGTCATCCTCGGCGTTGTACTGCACCGGGGTGCTCAGACGCAGGGCGGCCAGACTGGGACGGGTGACCACATTCGTCTTGGCGTGGGGCACGGTGATGCCGTTGTCCACGTAGGTAGAGGCCTCGGCCTCGCGGGCGTAGAGTGCCTTTTTGTAGGCTTCCTTATCGGTGATGTTGCCGTGGGTGGCCTGCAGTTCTACCACCAGACGGCTCAGGATCTGCTCCTGCGTCTGCAGCGCTTCGTCCAGCGCAATGGACTGTGCGGTAAATAACTCGGTAATGCGCATAAACGTTCCTCCTTTGTTCCTTTTATCCTATCAAAGCTGCGCCAGCAGCTCGTCGATCTTTTCCTTTGTGGCAAGCCCAAGGCTGAAAGCCGTTGCGCTGCCGCAGGCCGTGCCCAGACGCAGCGCCTGCGCGTAGCTGCGGCTTTGCAGATACCCGGCCACAAAACCGGCCACCATGCTGTCGCCCGCGCCAACACTGTTGACGACCTTGCCCTTGGGGCAGCCGATGCGGTGCACCGTGCCTGCTCATCCAGCAGCAGCGCACCGTCGCCGGCCATGCTTACCAGCACGTTCCGGGCGCCCTTTTCCTGCAGGGTCCGGGCAGCTGCCACGATCTCGGCGTCAGTAGTCAGTACCTTGCCCACGATCTCGCCCAGCTCATGGTTGTTGGGCTTGATGAGGAACGGTTGGTAGGGCAGCACCTTCACCAGAAGGTCCTGGGTGGCGTCTACCACGGCGCGCACGCCGCGGCCCTCCAGCCGGGCCAGCAGCCGCTCGTAGACGGTCTGCGGCAGGCTTGCCGGGATGCTGCCTGCCAGAATAAGGATATCGCCCTCGGCCAGCTTGTCCAGCTGGGCTTCCAGCTGCTGCAAAGCGCTTTCCGGGATGGCAGGGCCTGCGCCGTTCAGCTCGGTCTCCTGCCCGGCCTTGATCTTGACGTTGATGCGGGTCATGCCGTTTTCCAGATGCACAAAGTCGGTCTTGAGCCCCTGTGCGGCCAGGCCGCGCTCCAGCCAGGCGCCGGTCTCGCCCGCCACAAAGCCGAGGGCGACGCTCTCGCACCCGAGCTGGGCCAGCACGCCGGACACATTGATGCCCTTGCCGCCCAGCACGCAGTCCTCGCCTTGGGCGCGGTTGACTGCGCCCACCTCCAGCGGTGCGTCCAGCCGCACAACGTAGTCGATGGCCGGGTTGAAGGTAACGGTGTAGATCATGCTTCCGCCTCCTTTACCAGCGTGTATTGCCGGTATTTGGGGTTGGGGCAGCGGTTCGTCAGGATGGCTCCGCCGTGCAGGTCACTGATGACCGCGGGGTAGACCTGCGCGAATTTGGAGTCGTCCACCAGGAACCAGGCTTCCCGCGCCCGCCGGAGGCCGCAGCCTTGACAGCCGCTTCCTCGGGGTCCGGGGTGGTAAAGCCCGCCTCCAGCGCCACGCCGTTGGCACCGATGAACGCCTTAGTGAAGTTAAATTGCTGGATGGCAGTCAGCGCCGCCGCCCCGATGATGGCCTCGGTCTGGGGGCGCAGCAGGCCGCCAGGTACACAGACGCGGCAGCCTTTCTGCGCCAGCAGCCGCGCGTGGGCGATGCCGTTGGTCACATAGCTGGCGTTCAGGGCCGGGCCGCTCAGCGCCCGTGCCAGAGCCAGCGTGCTGGAGCCTGCATCCAGATAGATGAAATCCTCCGCCCGGATCAGGTCTGCCGCGGCCTGCGCGATGCTGCGCTTCTGCCCGACGGCAAGCGCCTCCTTGGCGGCCATCGTCGGCTCATCGGCCAGAAGACTGGCCGTCCGGCAGGGTGGCCCCGCCGTGGACCTTATTGACCTTGCCCTGCCGGCCAGCTCGGTCAGGTCGCGGCGGATCGTGGACTCACTGGCGTTAAGTGCCTCGCAAAGTTCCTGCACGGTGGCGGTGCGTTTTTCCGCCAACAACGCTAGAATCTGGGAAAATCGTTCTTCTGCAAGCATGGAGGGCCTCCTTTTTTATGTTCTTTCTGATTGGACTTGGCGGTTTGTGACTTTGCATGATTGATTCTGATTGTATTATAGCACAACAACCACCAGAATCAACCACAAACAATCATTTTCAAGCGACAAAAATCACGGCGAAAATTTGTGCAAGACGCACAAAATAAAAAATCCCCCTTATGGAAAGGGAGATTTCCGCGTTGCTATTTTCGCCATATGCCTGGTGGCACTGGCGTAGTCGGGACGCTGGGATCCAGTATTGCCGATCGCGTAGCCAGGGCATACTGCGTTACTGGGGAACTGATGTTGTATTGCCGCCCATCGGTGCCGGTGAGGGTTTTCGTCACGGCGGTCTCGCCCTCGATAATCAAATACATTCCTGGCGCAGCCTGGCAGACGATGGGAACATAATGATCCTCGTACTTGAGAGCACAGCGCAGGGGGCTTTCGGCCAGCGTGCCGTCTGCCAGATGATACACATACAGCACTTGCCGCTCATCCTGGCGGGCCAGCAAAAACACATCCTCGTCATACACGCTGTCCAGCGTCATCTCTTGTGGAAGCTCAGCCACCGTCTGCACCTCGTCTGTGCCTAACGGCTGGCGCAGCAGGCGGGTGCCGTCCACCCACCACAGCGCATCCCCGGCTAACTTCCGCAGCGGACCAAAGGTATACACCGCCCCCTCGGCCAGCACGATCTCACTGCCGGTGGCAGGGTCCAGTGCGCAGAGTGTCTCGGTTAAATAGGGCTTCAGATCGTTAAAATTGTCGACACTGTAATAAGCATACACAGGCTCCGGGCAATCAGCGCCGGGCACCCGCCGTGTGAGCAGCAGCTTGCCATCCCAGGCACCCAGCAGCTGGCCGCCGTACTCGTCCCAGGTCGTGACGGTCTCTACCGTGTCGGCGGCCGGGTTCAACCGAAGCAGGCGGCGCTCGTCCAGGCGGGCGGGATCATCGGAGACCATACCGCCTTTGGCATATAAGTACTGTTCGTCGGCGGCTATGGGTGCCCAACCGGCAAGGTACCATCCCTGCGGGAAGCTGACCGCCCCGGTCTGGTTTCTGTCAAAATCCGTCACCACCAGCGCCGGAGTGTCGGTCAGCATACCGGACCAGCTCCAGACGATTTGCGCATCGTCAACCTGCAAATTGCCCACCCGGCCGTTCATGGGCAGGCTGTCTGGGGCAGAAATCTCCCGCTCCTCGGCTTCGGCAAAATCGATCACGGTGCCGTACCACACATCCGTTTCATCGTACCCGACCTGATACCAGCCGTATTTGTTCGCCGCACCCAGCATGTGCAGCGTGCTTGCGCCATCTTCCGCAACCACCACCGCGCCGCTTTCCGCTGTCTGAGCGGCATCAGATGCCGAAAAATCAACATCCATACGCGCATTATGACCTGCGCCACAACCAGATAAAATACAAACTGTAAAAACCAAAAATAAAAATACAAAACGAGATTTCACGCAACATCGCCTCCTTTCCCCTACCCTAACACAGCTATGTTTCCAATTTGTGTCAGGCAAAAACAAAGCGCAGGGCAAAATGCCCCACGCTGGATGGGTATGTGTAAAAATCAGTTGCCGTCATCGTACTTGGCCATGGGTACGTTGGCGTACTCGTCGGGCAGCTCGGGCGGCAGGGTCTGCATGTACTCGTGCATGGCCTCGGCCACCTTTTTGCTGTAGGCCACGGCCTCGACTACGGTGCGCGCGCCCTTGACGGCATCGCCGCTGGCAAACACGCCGGGCATGCTGGTGTGGCCCAGCTCGTCGGTCACAAACAAGCCGCGCTCGTTGGTTTTCAGGTCGTGTTCGCTCTCGGTGATGGTGGTGCAGGGACCCTGGCTGATGGAGACGATCACGCTGTCGGACGGGTATAGTTCTTCTGTGCCCGGGATGTCGGTCAGGGTGCCGTCCTCGGCTTCGTTCAGGTCGCGGAACACCACGCCCTTGTCAGTGATCTCCACCGGTTTTTTGTTAAAGTGGAAGTTGACGCCTTCCAGCTTGGCGTAGCTGGCCTCGTACTCGCTGGCGGTGATCTTTTTGGACAGCGAGAAGCACTCCACATGGCGGGTGCCGTGGCGCAGGGCGGTACGGCAGACATCCATGGCGGCGTTGCCTGCGCCGATGACGATCAGGCGGCGGCCCAGGTGGTAGACGTCAGGGTTTTGCAGGTAGTTGATGGCATAGTGTACGTTGCCCAGGCTCTCGCCCTTGATGTGCAGCGTGTTGGGACGCCATACGCCGGTGCCGATGAAGATCGCCTTGTACCCATCGCGGAAGAGGTCCTCCAGCCGCAGGGCCTTGCCCACGTCGGTGTTGGGGCGGACTTTGATGTCCTTCAGGCGCAGGTGGCGGTACTCGAAGTCGTCCAGCACACTTTTGGGCAGACGGAACTCAGGGATGCCGTAGCGCAGCACGCCGCCGATCTTATCGTGGCTTTCAAAAATGGTCACATCGTAGCCGTAGCGGGCCAGGATGACCGCGATGGTCAAACCAGCCGGGCCGCTGCCGATAATGGCGGCCTTTTTACCGTTGGGGGTGGCGGGACCTTTGGTCATCTGGCTGGCGTAGGTAGAGGAAATGTAGTTCTCGATGACCGAGAAATGCACGGGTGCGCCCTTGATGCCCTGCACGCAGTGGCCCTCGCACTGGTTCTCGTGGTTGCACACCAGCGAGCAGACGGTGGTCAGGGGGGTTATTCTCAAACAGCATCTTGCCGGCGTCGTCCAGTTTGTTGTCCTTCAGCAGGCGGATGACCTCGGGGATGTTGGTGTGGATGGGGCAGCCCTGTTGGCAGCGGGGCTTTTTGCATCAAGGCAATGGTTGGCTTCATCCATTACATGCAATGCCATGGTTTCTTCTCCTTTCACGAACCGATTTTGCCCGTTAAAAATGCAACAATCTTACAGTTCTACGAACATTTCTCCATATACATTTTATATTACCACGGGTTTGGTCGTAAAGGCAAGCCCCATCGGCTGGGCTTTGACCCTGCAAAGTGCCGAAAAATCGACAGCTTTGCTGTGCAATTCGCTGATTTTTGCGGCCTCCGCCCCGCTGCGTGCCAGGTCGGCTAAACTGGTCCCGGCGGGCAGCGCGGCCTGCTTTAAACGGGACAGCGCAGTTTTGCGTGCCCCCAATACCTGGATGTAGGGCGGCGCAGGCAGCTCGGCGGGGATGCCCAGCGCAGCGTCCAGCACCAGCCGCCGCAGCCGCGCATGGGGGTAACGTTTTGTCTTTAGGCGGGTGTACAGGTCGTCCAGGCTGGTGGCCTCCCGCACGGCAGCGGCCAGGCGGTGTTCCAGCCCCTCGCTCACACCGCGCACGGCGGCAAAATCGGCTTCGGGTTTCGCGCGCAGCAGCGCCAGCACGGCAACCTCGAATTTGGTTCCATCCGTCAGCAGTCCCGCCGCCGCAGCCCTGGTGTACAGCGCTGCCGCCCGCGGGGGCACGTAGGGTTCCCAATCCTCCACCGTCAGGCTGCGCAGGTAGCTGGCGCTGGCCATGGGGATGCCATTGTGCTCCCCCGGCCTGCCGCCGCCATGGGCTGCACCCAGCCGGGGCAGCGCCAGCGGCGTGAGGGCGGCGCCCTGCGCCAAAATGGCTTTGCAGTACTCGATGCCCAAAATGTTGTTGGGCGTGCGCAGCAGTGTCCCCGCCCCTGGCAGCAGCGCGTCAGCGGCTTCGGCCCGTGCGGCGGCGTAGGTCATGCCGGTGGAAAGCCGTTCCCGTAATAGGGCGTCCAGCTCCGGCCTGGCCAGCAGCTCGGCCACTTGCGAGAGCTGGGCGGTGTCGGGGTCCTCGGCTCCGAACACCAGCGTATCGCACCCCAGCGCGGCCAGCAGCCGCACCCCGGCGGAGGCAAACTGCTCGGCTGTGGCACAGGCGTAGGGTGCGGGCAATGTAATGACTAAATCTGCCCCGGCATCCAGCGCCGCGCACACCCGCACACTCTCGGGCAGCACGGGCACGCCGCCCCGCTGGACGGCACCGCTGCTCATGCAGACAGCCACACAGCCCGCGCCCGCCGACTTGGCCGCAGCGATCTGTGCGGCATGGCCGTTGTGAAAAGGGTCATATTCGGTGATGATTCCGGCAAATTCCATGCAAAAAACTCCTGAGCAAGTTGTTAAAAAAAGAACGTGCAAGATTTGTGCGTTCTCGCCTTGCAAAAACACTAACCACATTATATAATAAAAATTGTAATAAGGAAAGGGCGTAATTGTGCCCTTAAAAATAAGGAGGATACCCCATGAAAGTTCTGGTTATCAACTGCGGCTCTTCCAGCCTGAAGTACCAGCTCATCGACATGGACGGAGAAAAGGTTCTTTGCAAAGGTCTGTGCGAGCGCATCGGTATGGAAAGCAGCATGATCACCCACGAGGGCAACGGCAACAAGGCCACCACGCCCGCCATCTTCCCCACCCACACCGAGGCATTTGCCGAGGTCGTGAAGAAGATGACCACCGGCGAGGGCAAAGTTATTGACAGCGTTTCCGAGATCGACGCCATCGGCCACCGTGTTGTTCACGGCGGCGAGAAGTTCAAGGAGAGCTGCCTGATCACCCCCGAGGTCGTCAAGGCTATCCATGACCTGAGTCCCCTGGCTCCCCTGCATAACCCCGCCGCCATCCTGGGTATCGAGGCTTCCTATAAGGTCTTTGGCGAGGATAAGCCCAACATCGCTGTGTTTGATACGGCTTTCCACTCCACCATGCCCCCGAAGGCCTACATGTACGCCATCCCCTACGAGTACTACGAGAAGTACGGGGTGCGCCGCTACGGCTTCCACGGTACCAGCCACAAGTATGTCAGCCACCGCGCCGCCGAGTTTTTGGAGGAGCCCATTGAGCGCCTGAAACTCATCACCTGCCACCTGGGCAACGGTTCCTCCATTGCCGCTGTCGACCAGGGCAAGGTCATCGACACCTCCATGGGCATGACCCCGCTGGCCGGCCTGATGATGGGCACCCGCTGCGGCGACCTGGACCCCAGCGTGGTCAACTACCTGAAATACAACCTGGAGATCACCGGCCACGAGCTGGACGAGATCCTGAACAAGAAGTCCGGCCTGCTGGGTGTTTCCGGCGTTTCCAGCGACAAGCGCGACGTCGAGGAAGCCGCCGAGCATGGCAACGTGCGCGCACAGCTGGCCAGCGATATGCTGAACTACCAGATCAAGAAGACCATCGGCAGCTACATTGCCGCCATGGGCGGCGTGGACGCCATCGTCTTTACGGGCGGCATCGGCGAGCACGATGCTGATTCCCGTGCCAAGATCTGCCACCACATGGATTGGCTGGGCATCCGCATCGACACCGACAAGAACCGCGATGCTCACAAGCAGAAGAAGGACGTTGTCGAAGTTACCGCCTGGGGCGCCCGTGTCCGCACCCTGATCATTGAGACCAACGAGGAGCTGATGATCGCCCGCGACACCAAGGAAGTTGTTGAGAAGCTGTAATTGCTTCTTGCATAAATAAAAAGGCCAGAGCTGTTCGGCTCTGGCCTTTCGTTGTATGTAGCTCCCCTCAAGGGGAACCTATGCTCATTCCGCATCCGGGCAATCGCACAAATGGGCCTTTACGGCCTGCATTTCGGCGGGGATATCCTTTGCCGGGCAGGTTTTTACAGCGTCGATGCTGCCCAGCTTTTGAGCGGTCTCGTAGTACCAGCACTTGTATTCCAGCACCTGCATGGTGTCCTGCAGCTGCTGCATCTGGGTACGCAGGGTGTCCTGCTGGCGGCGGAACATGGCCAGCCGGGCGTCGATGGTGGAATCCCCCTGCACGGCCAGCTCGATGTAGATGCGGATGTCTTTTAACGACATACCGGCTTTTTTCAGGCACTCGATGATGCGCAGCCATTCAAAGTCGCTATCTTTGAAAACGCGGATACCGCCCGGCGACCGCTCCACGAAGGGCAGCAGGCCCTGCTTGTCATAGTAGCGCAGCGTCGATGCCGGTACATGCAGCATCCGCGCCATCTCTCCGACTGTGTACATAAACGACACGCTCCTTAAACTATACTCTAACTTTAAGTATACACGCCCGGCGCCCCGCCGTCAAGCGGGGCGCCGGAGATTTTGTTCCTTCTTTGAAAAGAAGGAACCGAAGAAACTTTCAATGAAAAATTGGGGTATCCCATACGGGATACCCCAATTTTTGTTAAGAGTTCTTTCGGTTCCTTTCTTGCAAGAAAGGAACAAAGCCCCCCCGGCATCACTGTTGGGCAGCGGCCTCGGCGCGCTTCTTGGCGATGGCAGCCAGGGCGTCCTTGCGGGACAGATTGATGCGACCCTGCTGGTCGATGTCCGTAACCATGACGAAGATGGGATCGCCGACAGCAACGACATCCTCCACATGCTCGACGCGATGATCGTCCAGCTTGGAGATGTGGACCAGGCCCTCTTTGCCCGGTGCGATCTCAACGAAAGCACCGAAGTTCATCAGGCGGGTCACGCGGCCCTTGTAGATGGCGCCAATCTCCGGGTCCTCCACAATGGTCTTGATGGTAGCAATGGCGCGCTTGGCGTCATCCTGGTCAATGGCAGAGATGAAGACGTGGCCGTCCTCCTCAATGTCGATCTTGCAGTTGAAGTTGGCGCACATCTCCTGGATGACCTTGCCGCCCTTGCCGATGACGTCCTTGATCTTGTCGACCGGGATCATCATGCTGAACATCTTGGGCGCATACTTGCTCAGCTCAGCGCGCGGCTCAGCAATGACCGGCTTGATGATCTGATCCAGGATGTACAGACGGCCCTTGCGGCACTTCTCGAGGGCCTCCTCGACGATTTCGTAGGTCAGGCCATCGACCTTGATGTCCATCTGGATGGCAGTGATGCCGCGGCGGGTGCCGCCGACCTTAAAGTCCATGTCGCCGTGGAAATCCTCGACGCCCTGGATGTCCAGCATGGTCATCCAGCGGCCGCCGTGCAGCGGGTCACCGTCGGTGATCAGGCCGCAGGAGATGCCGGCAACCGGTGCTTTGATGGGCACGCCGGCGTCCATCAAAGCCAAGGTGGAACCGCAGATGGATGCCTGAGAGGTGGAGCCGTTGGAGGACAGGACCTCAGACACGCAGCGGATGGTGTACGGGAACTCAGCCTGGTCAGGCAGCACGGGAATCAGGGCACGCTCTGCCAGGTTGCCGTGGCCGATCTCGCGGCGGCCGGGGCTGCGGGGAGCGCGGGCCTCGCCGACAGAATACGGCGGGAAGTTGTAGTGATGGATGTAACGCTTGTACTGGGTGTCAGACAGGTCGTCCATCAGCTGGGCGTCCTTGGTAGAGCCCAGGGTGCAGATGGTCAGGACCTGGGTCTGGCCGCGGGTGAACATGCCGGAACCATGCACGCGGGGCAGCAGACCGACTTCGGCAGCCAGCGGGCGGATCTCGTTGATGCCGCGGCCGTCAACACGCTTGCCATCTTCCAGCAGCCAGGTGCGCACGACCTTCTTCTGCAGCTTGTAGCTGATGAGATCCAGGTCAGAGGCAGTCAGGTCGGGATGCTTGGCAGCGATGGCATCCATGATGGGCAGCATAGCGGCGTCGCGGACGTTCTTGTCGTCGGTGTCCATGGCGGCCTTGACTTCGTCCAGATGTTTGGCGTACACGTCGGCCAGCAGGGCGTGATCCAGCTCCACGGGGGTAAAGCTCTTCTTCGGCTTGCCGATCTCGGCCACGATGCTGTTGATAAAGGCCAGCATCTTCTTGATCTCTTCGTGACCGGCGCGGATGGCCTTCATCATGGTCTCCTCGTCGACCTCGTTGGCGCCGGCCTCGATCATAACGATCTTCTCCTCGCTGGCAGCCAGGGTCAGGGACAGGTCGCTGTGCTCGCGCTGCTCCTTGGTGGGGTTCAGCACGATCTCGCCGTCCACCAGACCGACGGACACACCGGCGATGGGGCCGCCCCAGGGAATATCAGACATGGCGATGACCAGAGAGGCACCGTTCATGCCGGATATTTCAGCGGAGCAATCGGGGTCCAGGCTCATGACGGTCATGGTCACGCAGACATCGTTGCGCATATCCTTGGGGAACAGCGGGCGGATGGGGCGGTCGACCACGCGGGAGGACAGGATGGCATGCTCACCAGGGCGGCCCTCACGGCGCATAAAGCTGCCGGGAATACGGCCGGCGGCGTACAGCTTTTCCTCAAACTCCACGCTCAGGGGGAAGAAATCAACGCCGTCACGGGGCTTGTCGCTCATGGTGACGTTGCACAGCACGCAGGTCTCGCCGTAGCGGATCATGGCGCTGCCGTTGGACAGACCGCACATTTTGCCGGTCTCGACCACAAAGGGGCGGCCTGCAAAGGTCGTCTCAAATTTGCGGTACTTGGGGAAGGTTTCCAGCCGGGAAGCAAATTCGTAAGCCATAGGTTTTCTCCTTCGTTTGGGATGATATGTCGTGGCCGGACCGCACCCCGGTTTTGAGCAATAAAGCCAGCAGCCAAGCCAGATGCTTGGGTGCTCGATTTACTGCGCAAAACGGCAGGGGCGGGGCGGCCTTCGTCCATAATAAGGGATGCTAGAACAGGGGTTACTATAAAAAGAACGGGCAAGGTGCATATGCACCCTGCCCGTTTTTGCGGAAATTACTTGCGCAGACCCAGCTCAGCGATCAGGGCACGGTAACGGTTGATGTCCTTCTTCTGCAGGTAGGCCAGCAGATTACGACGGCGGCCGACCATCTTGAACAGGCCGCGGCGGCTGTGGTTGTCATGCTTGTTGGTCTTCAGATGCTCGGTCAAGTGGTTGATACGAGCGGTCAGCAGAGCAACCTGGACCTCCGGAGAACCGGTGTCACCCTCATGGATGGCTGCCTTGGCGATGATGGGCTGCTTATCGATAGCAGATTTCTGGCTCATGGTAAATACCTCTTTCAAAAAAATATGGATTTGCCGAAAGCGCAGTAAGGGGTAGTTGGAACCCTAGAGGCATACGCCCCAAACCGAGCCACGGTAACAGTCATAAGTATACCATACCCTCCCCCAAATTACAAGGGGCAGGATGCAGGTATTTTACAATTATTTTGCAGACTTATCCCCTGCCCAGCGCAGCACGGTGATAAAGCCGACCGCAGCCAGGGGCAGCAGGAAAACAAAGAATGGGAAGCAGTAGCGGCTCTTGGTCTCCCAGACGAGCTGGAAGAGAAAACCTCCGAAAAACGCGATGCCAAGCAGCTGCGCCCAAACAGCACCGCCGGTTTTACGGCGCAGCGCCAAAGTGCCGCAGCCAGCAAAGAGATACACAAAGGTCAGCAGTGCCCGCAACACGGCCTGTACCGGGGCAAACAGCACACCGCCGCCCAACGCGGTGGCCAGCCAGCCCACGCCCCCGGCCACCGTGATGGACGGGCCGTTCATCGTCAGGGCCTCAAACCAGGGGTCCAGCCATTGCCAGGCGGTCTTTTGCAGGAAGAACTTGACCTCCTTGGGGTTGTGCAGGTAGGTGTTCCAGTACTCGCCAATACCCTTGACCGCAGCCGCATTGGCGGCGGTGGTGTCGGCGTTGTTGTCCCAGAATAGGTTCCAACTGCTTCCATCGAAACCGCCTGGCCCATAATAGGTACCGCTGTGGATACCCATAAGCACCGTGGTGCTGGCAGGCATGCCGGTGGAGTATGGAATCGGCACACGGCTGAAAAATACCGATTGGCCGATATTTTCCACGGCTACCGGCACGGCCAGCAGCAGCGTTGCCAGCACAAGACCGCGCAGCAGCTGCTTGCCGCTGCGCCCAAAGCCGGAAAACGCAGCCACGATGCAGACAGCAATGATAAAGATCAGCGCCGACTGATAGGCCAGTACGGCCAGTGGGAACAGCACAAAGGGCAGTGCCAGCCAGCTCGGTTTTCCGCCTTTTATAAAACGCAGCAACCCGTAGCCGCCCCACAACACCATGGCCGGGGCCGGTAAAGTGCCGTACACAAAAGAGGCATACATCGGAATGGGAACAAACAGCAGGCAGAGCACTGCGCAAAGCAACTGGGTGCGAGGTTTGGCACCAAACTCCCTGACAATGCAGCAGAGCGCCAACAGGCAGGCCGGGGCGGAAATGGCACCAAACAGCGACCATGCCCGCAGCGCACCGTTGCCGAACATCCGGATAAACAGCTCCATAAACAGTGCCATAGCACCCTGATAGGGGCAGGTCTGGAAATAAGTCCAGCCGTAACTGTCTGGTGCATAAGCAGAAAAATCCCCGCTCGCCAGCGCCTCAGCCATCTTCCAGACTGTCTCCTGGTCATTCGCCGGGTAGATCTGCTGGGAGAACACCCACCACAACGCCAGCGCAAATTCCAGTACAGCTGCCCCGGCAATCAGCCGATTGGTTTTTTTCTGGTCATCCAGCCCGCGCAGCAGTCGGCACAGTCCGGCCAACAAAGCGGTCAGCACCACAAACAGCAACAGTTCAGGCAGCGAGATCCCCACCCGCAGAGCCTTGCCCTCGGCCAAGGTGGAAACATCCAGCAAGTCCATCCGCGCGATCAGCGAAGCCGCTGCCAGCCCGAACAGCACCAGCGCTGCCAGCCAGGCGGCTGCACTGCCGCAGAAGGACGCAAACTTTTCCAATGTGGACTTCCGCGTAAATACGGCGGTTTTTCCATCCGACATCGTGCTTCCCTCCCCTTTCAGTGCTGCGCCGCGAAGTAAGCCTTGCTTTCCTCGGCGGCGTGGTGGATCAGGGCAGCAAGCTCGTCCATGGAGTTAAACTTGCGTACCGGGCACAAATATTTATGGAACTCCAGCAGCGGGGTCTGGCCGTAGACGTTGCCCACGTAGTCCGGCACAAAGGTCTCACAGGTGACGGCGGCATTGGCGCTGCTGTCCACGGTGGGGCGGCGGCCAATACCGGTTGCGGATGGCCACCAGCGGCCATCCAGCCAGATGCGGGTCAGGTACACGCCGGTGCAGGGCTGCAAAGCGTCTGCAGGATAGTTCTGGTTGATGGTAGGCGTGCCCAGCTTGCCGCTGCCAATGCCCTTGCCGTGGGTCACAGCCCAATCAATGGCGTAGGGCTTGCCCAGCATGGCGTTGGCGTCGTCCAGGCGGCCCTCCTCCAGCGCGGCGCGGATGCGGGTGGACGACACGGTCTGCCCGCCGTACTGGGCCATGGGCACTACGTCTACGGTGATGCCGTAGGGGGCACAGAGCTGCTCCAGCAGCGCTACATTGCCTGCGGCGTAAGCGCCAAAGGTAAAGTTGTCGCCGCAGAAGACCGCCTTTGCATGGAAGCAGTCCACCAGCACACGGCGGACAAAATCCTCCGGCGAGAGGGCGCGGAACTCCTCAAAGGATGGCTCCCAATACTGGGCGATACCCAGCTGGGCCACGCGGGTGTGCTTTTGCGCCAGTGAGAGGATACGCCCGCCCTTCAGGCTGTTGTTGCCGGGCAGCTCAAAGGTAAAAGCAGCGGCAGTCAGGCCATGTTGCGCCGCATAGGTAACGGCAGCGCCCAGCACAGCGCGGTGCCCGGAGTGTACGCCGTCAAAATACCCCAGCGCAACGGCACTGTCCTGCGGGGCGGGGGCCGGGGTCAAGGTGTGGTAAATTTGCATGGGCGTTCAGTCCCTTTCGCAAAATAGTTTTTCTACATTCAGTACGCCGCCGGTGATGGCCGCCAGCCCTAAGAACGCTCCGTCCGGGCCGTACACGCGGTAGCGGCCGTCCTCGGCGGGATAATGGCTGGTAGGGCAGCCGTTCAGCAGGTGCTTTTTCACGGCATTGTCCACATGCAGCTGGGGCAGCGGTGCAAACACGGTCTCGATCGGCAGCATCCAGCCGTTCGATTCCAGCGCACCGCTCTCGGCGGCAGCTAAAATCTCCGGCAATGTATGGCACTGTTCGATGCCAAATTCTCCGGCCTGGGTGCGGCGCAGCGCGGCCAGCGTGGCGGGCACACCCAGGGCTGTGCCGATGTCCTCGGCCAACACGCGGATATAGGTGCCCTTGGAGCAGCTCACCCGCAGGGTATAATCGCCGGGGGCGGGGCTGCCCAGATATTCAATGCTGTACACAGTGATGGGCCGGGGCGTGCGCTCGACAGTCTGGCCCTTGCGTGCGGCCTTATACAACGGCTGGCCGTTGATTTTGACCGCTGAATACATCGGCGGCAGCTGCATCAACTCACCGGTGAACTGGGGCAGCACGGCTTTCAGTTCGCTTTCCCCTACTGTGACGGGGGCGGTTTCCAGCGCAGTGCCGGTCACATCGCCGGTATCGGTGCGCAGGCCAAGGCGAATGGTAGCTTCATAGGTTTTATCATGGTCAGGCTGGCGGTCCGCCGCGGCGGTGGCATTGCCGATAAACACGGCGAGCACACCGGTCGCCATAGGGTCCAGTGTGCCCGAGTGCCCCAGCTTGCGTGTGCCCAAAGCGCCGCGCAGCTTCGCCAGCACATCAAAGCTGGTCCAGCCTGCGGGCTTATCCACGGGCAAAATGCCGTTTGGCGTTTGCATACGCAGGGTTCCTTTTCTGTTTCGATTATAAAGCAGTCTTGCCTGCCGTGATTCTGTAGGGGCGGACGCGAGCATCGACCCCTACAAACAGATGGCAAAATTTACTGCTCTAAGCTGTTCTTCTCCGCCTCAGCGCGGTCCAGTTCCTTTTTGACTTCTTCCAGGATGGCATGCTTGGCGTTGTCCAGATTGCCGCTGATCTCGCACCCGGCAGCGCGGGGGTGCCCGCCGCCGCCTAGGCGCCGTGCAATGTTGCAGGCGTTGGTGTCGTGGCCGGTGCGCACGCTGATCTTGTAGCTGCCGTCCTTTTGCTGGCGCAGGGTCAGGCCGACCTCCACGCCCTCGATGGAACGCGGAATGCTGGTCAAATCCTCCAACTCAGCCCCGGCCACACCTGCGGCCTGGATTTGATCCCAGGTCAGGCAGATGAGGGCGCAGCGGTCCTCGTAGTAGAATTCCAGACTTTCCAGCGCCATTTTTTCGGCCTGGATGCGTGCATGAGAGCGGCACTCGAACAGGCGTTCATTCAGCTTTTCCACATCGGCCCCGGCCTCGATCAGCTTGGCAGCTGCCAGGTGGGTGTTGGCCGTGGTGTTGGTAAAGCGGAAGCAGCCCGTGTCGGTGGCCACGCCGGTGTACAGGCAGGCCGCAATCTCCGGCGTAAGCTCCACGCCCATCTGGGGAATCAGCTCGGTCAGCAGCTCGGCGGCTGCAGCCGCGTGGTCGTCCACCAGCGTTTCGTAGGCGTAGCCGCTGTTGGAGCCGTGGTGATCGATGCACAGGTCGACATGCTCGGCGTAATCCTGGATATTATTGTGGTCGCCGAACAGCTGGATACCAGCCACGTCCACCGCCACCACAAAGGCGGGGGTGAAGCTGCCGTCGTACACGGTGATCTGCATGTAATCATACATGGCAGGAATGGGATCACTGCACAGCACAGCGGCGGTCTTGCCCAGGTGCTGCAGTGCCTTGCACAGCGCAGCGCCCGAGCCGATGGTATCGCCGTCCGGGTTTTTGTGGCACAGAATCAGGATGTCATCGGTGCCCAGCAGGCGCGAAACAACGGTCTCGCGGTCTACATTCTGAGTCATAGGGTTCCTCTTTTCCAGAAGATATTACAACTGCGTAAGACGCTTACTCCGCGTCGCCGCCCTCCGCGACCGCCAGTTCGTCCAGCAGCTTGTTGATGTGGGCGGCGTAAGCAGCGCCCTCATCGGCTACAAAGACAAAGCGCGGTGCCTTGCGGATGTGCATACGGCGGCTGACCTCGGTGCGGACATGCCCGGAAGCCTTGTTCAGCGCCTTGACGACCGGCGCAGGGCCGCCCTCGCGGCCCATTACGCTGATATAAACTTTCGCCTGGTCAAGATCGGGCGTTACGTCCAGACGGGTCACCGTCAGCAGACCACCCGTAATGCGGGGGTCCTTCATCTCGCCGATAATGGCGATCAGCTCGCGCTTCATATCCTGGGCCATACGGCCATGGTTTTTGGTAGGCATAGATTTGTTTCCCTCTTAGTCGCGGTACTCTTCCATCTTGAAGCACTCGAAGACGTCGCCTTCCTTGATGTCCTGGAACTTGGCCAGCGTGATGCCGCATCAAAGCCCTCGGCCACTTCCTTGGCGTCGTCCTTAAAACGCTTCAGGCTGGCGATGGAATCCTCGCAGATGACGATACCGTCACGCACCAGGCGCAGCTGGGCATCGCGGGTGATCTTGCCGGAAGTAACACGGCAGCCGGAAACAGTGCCAACGCTGGAAATCTTGTAGACCTGGCGGACCTGTGCTTCGCCCAAGGCGACTTCGCGCACCTTGGGAGCCAGCATACCCTTCATAGCGTCGGAAACATCGTTGATGGCATCGTAAATGACGCGGTACATACGCATCTCAACGCCGGCCTGCTCGGCTTCAGCCTTGGCAACGGCATCGGGACGGACATTGAAGCCAATGATGATGGCGTTGGAAGCATCGGCCAGAGAAACATCGGACTTGGAAATCGCACCAACACCGGCATGGATCACGCGCACGCGGACTTCGTCGTTGCTGAGCTTTTCGAGGCTCTGCTTCACAGCTTCGGCGCTGCCCTGAACGTCAGCCTTGACAACAATGGGCAGTTCCTTCATATCGTTCTGGGCCATCTGGTCAAACAGGTTATCCAGGGTGACCTTGGTGTAAGCAGCAAACTGCTTTTCCTTGGCTTCGGTGGTACGCTTGTCAGCCAGTTCACGGGCCAGGCGTTCATCCTCAACAGCCTCGAAGATATCGCCGGCGGTGGGCACTTCGGTCAGGCCGGTGATCTCGACGGGGGTGGAAGGACCGGCCTCGGTGATCTCGCGGCCCTTGTCGTCGCGCATGGTACGCACGCGGCCAACGGAGGTGCCGGCGATCAGGCAGTCGCCCTTATGCAGAGTACCGTTCTGCACCAGCAGGGTGGCGATGGGGCCCTGGCCCTTGTCCAGGCGGGCTTCGACGACAGCACCCTTGCCGCGGCGGCTGGGGTTGGCCTTCAGTTCCATGACCTCGGCCTCCAGCGCGATGCGCTCCAGCAGGTCGCTGATGCCCATGCCGGTGACGGCAGAGACAGGGATGCAGGCAACATCGCCGCCCCAATCCTCGGGCACGATCTCGTACTTGGTCAGCTGCTCTTTCACGCGCTCCGGGTTGGCGGTGGGCTTATCCATCTTGTTGATGGCAACGATCAGCTTGACATTGGCAGCCTTGGCGTGGTTGATGGATTCGATAGTCTGGGGCATGATGCCGTCATCGGCTGCAACGACCAGAACCGCAATATCGGTCATGTTGGCGCCGCGGGCACGCATGGCAGTGAAAGCCTCGTGGCCGGGGGTGTCCAGGAAGGTGATGAGCTTATCGCCGCTCTTGACCTGGTAAGCACCGATGGCCTGGGTGATGCCGCCGGCCTCGCCCGTGGTGACGTTGGACTTACGGATGGCGTCCAGGATGGAGGTCTTGCCGTGGTCAACGTGGCCCATGACCACAACGACCGGCGGACGCTCGACCAGATCAGCTGCGTTGTCCTCTTCCTGTACAAACAGGCGCTCCTCGATGGAGACATGGACCTCGTGCTCGACCTTGGCGTGGAACTCCTCAGCGATCAGGGCGGCGGTGTCGAAATCGACGACATCGGAGATGGCGTGCATCTCGCCCATCTGCATGAACTTGGCAACGACCTTGGCAGCGGTCTGCTTCAGGCGGGCAGCCAGCTCGCCGACGGTGATCTCATCGGGGATGGAGATCTTCAGCTGCGCGTTGCGGGCCTTCTCCAGCTGGATGCGCTGCAGTCGCTCAGCCTCGGTCTCACGGCGGCGGCCAAACTGCTGGCCGCGGCGGTTGTTGCGGTTGTTGAACTTTTCTTTCTTGCCGGTGGGCTGGTTCTTGCGCTTGTTGGGCATGTTGCGGCTGTCGGCCAGGTCGTCGTAGCGGGCGTTGAACTTATCCACGTTCACGTCGACGGTGCGGGTGTCAACAGACACCTGGGCACGGTTGACCTGCACCTGCTCCACGGCCTTGACAGGCTCCTTGATGCCGGTGTCGGCGGCCAGCTCCTGCAGGGTAACGCGCTTTTCGCTGCGCTTCTCGGCAGGCTTGTTCTCGGCCTTGCGGTCCTTCTTGCTCTCCGGCTTTTTCTCTTCCGCATTCTTGGCTTCAGGCTTCTCGGCCTTCGGGGCGGGCTTCTGCTCAGGCTTCTTGGCCTCGGCAGCGGGCTTCTTGTTCTCAACGGGGGCCTTCGGGGCCGGGGCGGGCTCTTCCTTGGCGCCGCTGGCCAGGTAGGCATCCAGGCTGCCCTCGGCATTCTCGCGGGTCAGGGTCTCCAGCAGCAGGTTCAGTTCCTTTTCACCAAAGGTGCTGCCGGTCTTGTAGCTCTCGCCGGTAATGGGGGCTACGGTCTCGATCACTTTCTTGGTGGGTACGCCGAACTCCTTGGCAACATCAGCGATCTTGTATTTAAAATCCATAGATTGTGGTCCTCCTTATCAGGTAAGATGTTTTGCGCACAGCTGCGCAAGGTGTTCGTCGGTAATGCCGAACACGGCGGCGGGCTTCGGGGTAAGCATAGCCAGCTGGGCGCTGGTCAGAGGGATCTGCTCACAGGCAACGATGCCCTCGCAGGCTTCCTTCATATGCTTGACGGTGCGTTCGCTGGCGTCAGCCGTCAGCAGCACCAGTGCAACCTTGCCGCGCAGGGCGTTTTCCTGTACGCGGTCATACCCGTGCAGCAGCTTGCCGGCCTTGCGGCACAGCCCCAGGGCACCCATCAGCGGGTGCTGTTCATTCGCCATGGTCTGCCGCCTCCTTTGCGCTTTGTTCCGCACACTGGATCTCCTCGGTCAGGCGGTCATAGATGCCGTCCGGGATGGGGACCTCAAAGGTGCGTTCCAGCCGTTTGGCCTTGCGCGCTTTGGCAAGGCAGGCGGCCGAGGGGCACAAGTAGGCGCCGCGGCCCGGCGCTTTGCCGCGCAGATCAATGCAGATCTCCCCTTCGGGGCTGCGCACTACGCGGACCAGTTCACGCTTGGGGCGCTGGGCATTGCATCCAACGCACCGGCGTACCGGGATTTTCTTTTGCTTTTGCTGCTGCAAGTAGCCGACCTCTTTTCTAAAATATGGTAACCGCTGGGCGGCTAGCTTTTACTCCTCGTCCTCGCCGTAGTAGCCGGACTCGGGGCGGATGTCAATGTTGTAGCCGGTCAAGTGGGCACACAGGCGGACGTTCTGGCCTTTGTTGCCGATGGCCAGGCTCAGCTGGTGGTCGGGCACGGTGACGCGGCAGCTCTTGGTCTCGCCGGGCAGCAGCTCGACCTTGACGACCTTGGCCGGGGACAGAGCTGCGGAGATGAACTCGTTGATGTCCTCGCTCCAGCGGATGATATCGATCTTTTCGCCGCCCAGCTCTTCCACGATCTTTTCCACGCGGGAGCCATGGGCGCCAATGCAGGCGCCGACGGGGTCAACGTCGGGATTCTTGCTCCAGACGGCTAGCTTGGTGCGGGCACCAGCCTCGCGGGCGATGGCCTTGATCTCGACGGTGCCGTCGTAGATCTCGGGAACTTCCAGCTCAAACATGCGCTTGACCAGGCCGGGATGGGTGCGGCTGATGGTCACGCGGGGGCCGCGGTCGGTAGCCAGCACGTCCACGACATAGACCTGCACGGTGTCGCCCCTTCGTTGAAGCTCTCGCCGGGGACCTGCTCGTTGCGGGGCAGCACGGCAGAGCCGCCCTTGCCCAGATCTAGCACGATGTTGCCGCGCTCGTGGTCGACGGAAACAACGGTGGCGGTAATCAGCTCATGGGCGCGGGACTGCATCTCGCTGCACTGCAGGTTGCGTTCGCCCTCGCGCAGGCCCTGACGGATGACGTGCTTGGCGGTCTGGGCGGCGATGCGGCCAAATTCCTTGGTCTTCAGCGGGGTGACCATGCGCTGGCCGACCTTGTAGCTCTTGCGGACCTTTTGGGCGTCCTCCAGGCTGACCTGGGTGTGGGGGTTCTCGACTTCCTCCACGATGTCGCGCAGCAGGCTGGCGCGGAAAGCGCCAATCTCGGGGTCGATGTCGACGACAACGTTGTCGTCCTCGACCTCGTAGTCTTTCTTCACAGCGATGACGATTGCGGCCTTGATCTTTTCGACCAGATAGTCCTCAGGCAGGCCGCGCTCCTTTTCCAGCGCAGCGAGAGCCTCAAAAAATTCGTTGTTTGCAGTAGCCATTTTTTGGTTTCCTCCCAATTATATGTTGCAGTCGATAGGTTTCAGTCGATCGTCAATCGAACAGATTTTCGTCGTCACACAGCTTGACATAGCCCGCCATCTTTACGGGGAAGGTGTAGGTCTCTTCCCCGTTCACCAAAGTGGCGTTGCCGTCGGCATCCAGCCCCTGCAGGATGCCCTCGATGTCGCGGCGGCCGGCCTCGTCCGGGCGGATGAGGTGGGCAGCGCACTTCTGACCCTTGAGTGCCTCGTAATGCTCCGGGCGGGTCAGACGGCGGCCCAATCCCGGGCTGCCGACTTCGAGGTAGTAGCTCTGCTCAATGGGGTCTGCCTCGTCCAGCAGCGGATCGATCGCGCGGGAAACGGCCTCGCAGGTGTCGGTGTCCAGCGGCTCGTCGCGGTCGATCAGGATGCGCAGGAACCAGTCTGGGCCTTCCTTCTCAAAGCGGACATCCCACAGGCGAAGACCCATGCCTTCGACAACGGGACGTGCCAGGGCTTCGACCGTTTTGACGGCGCCGCCGCTGTTTTGCTGTTTTGCCATGAAATTTGCTCCCATCATAAAAAGAAAGCGGACCTTGCGGCCCACTTTCCATAAAATCATCATCGAACAATAAGAATATACCACACCCGCGCACAAAATGCAACCCCCACACGGCAAAAAAGCCCATCCTGCGCCCATTAGGCCGCACATATTTTGCGCAGTTTGCGTTTTGACAGGTCCGATCATCTTAAAATGCCCATTCACCGTTTACAAAGATGGTGACTTCCTGGCCGTCTTTGGTGGTACCGGTGATGTGGGTGTCGGGGGCACCAATCATCACGTCCTCGTGGATGGCGGAGTCGTTCAGGCCCTTTTCCATCAGCTGGGCGCGGGTCATGGCGCTTCCGCCCTTGATGTTGGTGGGGTAGCCTGCGCCAAAGGCAATGTGGCAGGCGGCGTTCTCGTCAAACAGCGTGTTGAAGAACAGCACGCCGCTGCGGTTGATGGGGCTGGAGGCGGGCACGAAGGCCACCTCTCCGATGCGGTTGGAGTTCTCGTCGGTGGAAAGCAGCTCAGCCAGCAGGCTGGCGTTCTTCTCCGCGCCATGCTCAACAACTTTGCCGTCCTTAAAGGTCACATGCCAGCCCTCAATCAGCTGGCCGTTGTACACATAGGGCTTGGTGCCGTACACAATGCCGTTTACCCGCTCACGGTGGGGTGCGCAGAACACTTCCTCGGTGGGCACATTGGCGATGAACTCAATACCGCCGTCTGCCTTGCTGGAAGCCCCCTCCCAGGTGGCATCATCTGCCAGGCCAACGGTCAGGTCGGTGCCGTTGGAGCTGACGATGTGCACATGGTCCAGGTTCCAGGCATTCAGCTGGTCGCGGCGGGCTTTGGTCTTGGCAACATGCTCCTGCCAGGCAGTGACGGGGTCGCCGGTGGAAACGCGGCAGACGTCAAAAATGACCTGCCACAGCTTCTCGACGGCTTCCTCCACCGGCAGCTCAGGGAAGACTTTCGCGGCCCAGTTCGGGGCGGGCACGGCGGCCACGCACCACTGCACGCGGTCGTTCATCGTGTACTCCTGCCAGGGTTTGAGGAAGGTGCGGCGGGCCAGGCTGACACGGTTCAGCTTGCCGGCATCCAGCCCGGCCAGGGCCTCGGGATCAGCGGCATGGATTGCCAGGGTGCAGCAGCCGTCCGGGTCCTCGGCATAGTCCAGGTAGCTGCGCAGCTCGTAGGGCTTCATGGCGGTCAGATCTTTTTCGTCGGCCATTTCCATGTTCAGGCGGGTCAGCTTGTCGTCCTCCCAGCGGACAACGACGGTCTTGGCACCCGCCTCATAACCGGCGCGGACGCAGGCATGGGCGAAGTCCGGCATCGTGACCGGGCAGCGCACGATAAAATTTTGCCGCGGGCGCACATTGACGCCCACCTTAACGATAAAGTCGGCATACAGCTGCAGAAAGTGCTGGTTCATGGGAGAGGCTCCTTTACAATAATGAATGATATAGTTGCCGTTGATCTGTAGGGGCAGATGCTTGCATCCGCCCGCGTACTCTACAAAAACAGGCCGCCCGGCTGGGCAGCCTGTGGGGGAAAACTTATTTGCCAACCATCATGTCAGCGGCTTTGTACAGGTCGCCGCAGCTCATGCAGACGACCAGGTCGCCCTTGTGGGCGTTCTTTTTCACCCACTCGGCGGCGGATTCCAGCCCGTCAACCACAATGCTGCCGGGAATCTTGGCAGCCAGGTCCTCGCTCTTCACACTGCCGTCGTCAACCTCGCGGCTGCCCATGATCGGCAGCAGCACCACCTGATCGGCCACACTCAGAACCTTGGCAAAGTCATCCATCAGGGCCTTGGTGCGGCTGTAGGTGAACGGCTGGTGCACAGCGATAATGCGCTTGTAGCCCATCTTTTTGGCGGTTGCCATGGTGGCGGCAAGCTCGGTGGGATGGTGGGCGTAGTCGTCCACGATGACCGCACCGTTGCACTCGCCCTTGATCTCAAAGCGGCGGCCGGTGCCGTGGAACTCAGCAGCAGCGCGCACGGCATCCTCGGGCTTCAGGTGCAGGGGGCGCACACAGGCGCACATGGCCAGCGCATTATAAATATTATGGTAACCGGGCACGCCCAACTGCAGGTGGGCGAACGGCTCACCCAGCTCCAGCACGTCGAACTCAAAGAAACCGGGCTTGTACTCCTTGATATTGATGGCACGGATGCGGGCTTCCTCATTGATGCCGAAAGAGAACACCGGGCGGTCAATGGAGTTGACCACATCCACCGTGTTGCGGTCGTCCATGTTGAACACGACCGTGCGGGAAAGCAGGGCAAACTTCTGGAACGCCATCTTCAGGCGGCCCATCGTGCCGTAATATTCCAGATGGTCGTTGTCAATGTTCAGAATCACGCCGACTGCGCTGGTCAGGTGCAGGAAGGTCTCGTGATACTCGCAGGCTTCGATAACGACGCTTTGGCCGTTGCCGGCCTTGCCGTAACCATCGATAAGGGGCAGCTTGCCGCCGATAACGGCAGCAGGTCTTTGCCGGCCAGTTCCAGCATGGTGGTGATCATGCCGGTAGTGGTGGTCTTGCCATGGGTGCCGGCTACGCCGACGCTCTGCGGATGGCTGCGGCTGATGTAGCCCAGCAGCACGCTGCGCTCCACCGCTTTGATGCCGCGGGCACGGGCGGCCTGCAGCTCGGGGTTGTCGTCATGGATGGCGGCACTGTAAACGACCAGCTGCGCATTGCCCACGTTAGCGGCATCGTGGCCGATAAACACCCGCACGCCCAGCGCACGTTCGGCTTCGGTGTTCTTGGTCTCCTCTACGTCCGAACCGGTGATCGCATAGCCCTGGCTGTGCAGGATCTGGATCAGCGGATAGGTGCCGGAGCCGCCGCAGCCGATGAAATGCACGGTCTGCACGCCGTCCAGCAGTTTGGGATCAAACATTGTATAAACCATCAGTGGTCACCTCAAAAATCCTCCGTGCCCGGCAGCGGGCGCGGTTCTATTCCAATTAGTTACTTAGATTATAGCTTTTTTCTTTCACAAAAGAAACAGTTTTTTGAAATTTTTGGACAGGGTGAGCGATTTTTTAGTAAAATATACAAAAATGGACATCGTCAATATGACAATCCGTCGAGGTCGCCGCCCCGGCGGGGTGTTTTGCCAGCCAAAAAGGATTTTACAGTACGATAAACTGCCCGCAAAACCCGGTGCTTTTCCTTTGCGCTTTGCTGCCTTTTTTGGTATAATATCGATAAACCTGCACAAATTTTGGACGTTTACCACAAACAGGAGGGCTTACATATGGCAAAAGTGCTGTGGGGCGTGGACCCGCTGGCGGCATCGCGGCTGGGGCAGAAGCAAAACGAGCCGCCCTTTACCCAAAAGGAGCTGGCGCGTATCGGCATCCCTGCGCACAAGATCGACCGCGTGCAGGCCGAGCTGGCCCGCCTGGCCGCCGACAAGACCCTGACCCGCGCCGAACTGACCCAGCTGGCCAAGAAGATTGCGGCGGTGTTGTTATAATTGTACCTCATCGGCCCCCCTGGGAGGGGGCTCCCGTGAAGCGGGTGGGGGAGAGCGTTTAAGGCAAGGCTCTCTCCCTCCCAGAGGGAGGCATAATAGCGGCTTTTTTTCCTCAAACTGCCTTGTCCCCTGCCCTCTACTATGGTATAATGGCCATATCGTGTCGGAAAACGTCCGGCGCGGTGGGAAAAAATCGCTTTGTGTGGCAGCCAGCCATGCGGAAGGAGTTTATGTATGAAGAACAGTGAAAAGACCCTTGACATGATCGTCAACCTGTGCAAAAACCGTGGTTTCATCTACCCTGGCAGCGAAATTTACGGCGGCCTTGCCAACACCTGGGACTATGGCCCCCTGGGCGTTGAGTTCAAGAACAACGTCAAAAAGGCCTGGCTGAAGAAATTCGTGCAGGAAAGCCCCTACAACGTCGGCCTGGATGCCGCTATCCTGATGAACCCCCAGACCTGGGTCACGACCGGCCATGTGGCCAGCTTCTCCGATCCCCTGCTGGACTGCCGTGCCTGCAAGAGCCGCCACCGCGCCGATAAGCTGATCGCTGAGTGTGAGCAGGGCAAGAACGTCGACGTCGACGCCATGACCTTTGACGAGATGGACGCATTCATCGCCAGCCATGATGAGGTCGTCTGCCCCGTCTGCGGCAAGCACGACTTTACCCCCATCCGCAAGTTTAATCTGATGTTCAAGACCGCCATCGGCGTCACCGAGGATTCCTCCTCGACCTGCTATCTGCGGCCGGAGACGGCGCAGGGCATCTTCGTGAACTTCGCGAACATCCAGCGCACCACCCGCCGCAAGCTGCCCTTTGGCGTGTGCCAGGTCGGCAAGGCTTTCCGCAACGAGATCACGCCGGGCAACTTTACCTTCCGTACCCGCGAGTTTGAGCAGATGGAATGCGAATTCTTCTGCAAGCCCGGCACGGACCTCGAGTGGTTCGCATACTGGAAAGATTACTGCGTGAACTGGCTCAAGTCCTTTGGCATCCGCAGAGAACCTGCGCCTGCGTGACCATGAAGCCGGCTGAGCTGGCTTCTATTCCAGAGCCACGACCGATATTGAGTATGCGTTCCCGTTCACCGACTGGGGCGAGCTCTGGGGCATTGCCGACCGTACCGATTATGACCTCGAGCGCCATCAGGAGGCATCCGGCAAGAGCCTGGAATACTTCGACCCCGAAACCAACGAGCATTACATCCCTTATGTCATCGAGCCGTCGCTCGGCTGCGACCGTGTGGCGCTGGCGTTCCTGTGCGAAGCCTACGACGAACAGCACCTGACCGACACCAAGGGCAAGGAGGATGTCCGCACCGTCCTGCATCTGCATCCGTTCCTGGCTCCCTTCAAGTGCGCCGTGCTGCCCCTGTCCAAGAAGCTGGGCGACAAGGCCATGGAGATCCGTAACGAGCTGGCCAAGGACTTTATGGTGGACTACGACGACGCCGGCTCCATCGGCAAGCGTTACCGCCGCCAGGATGAGATCGGCACCCCGCTGTGCATCACCGTGGACTTCCAGACTGTCGGTGACGACAAGGTCGAGGCCGACGGCTGCGTGACCGTCCGCGACCGCGACACCATGGAGCAGGTCCGTATGCCCATCAGTGAGCTGAAGGACTACATCGCCAAGAAAGTGGCGTTCTAATTTGAGAAAGTCTCCCCCCTGCGAGACAGACTCCCCCGGTACGGGGGAGATGACGCGAAGCGCCGGGGGGAGAGTTTAGCAGCTGATAATTTGGTAATGCTCTCTCCCTCCACCGCCTGCGGGCGGAGCCCCCTCCCGGAGGGAGCTGAAGAACGAATCAACCAGGCAGACCCACCCACCGGGCCTGTCTGGTTTTTATTTTTGTTTGCCTATTGACAACTGTGTATACTGCGTATATACTGTATATATCGAATGTGTACAGTTCGATCACAAGGAGTACTCACAAATGGAAATTTACCTATCCAACAGCGGACAGGAGCCGATCTACGCGCAGATCACACGGCAGATCAAGCAGCAGATCTTGTCCGGCCAACTACATGAGGGGGACGCTCTGCCCAGTATCCGCCTGCTGGCAAAAGAACTGCGTATCAGCGTTATTACCACCAAGCGCGCCTATGAGGACCTCGAGGCCGAGGGCTTCCTCGTGACCCAGCCGGGCCGCGGTAGCTTTGTGGCACCCCAGAATCCCGCCCTGCTGCATGAACAACACCTGAAAAAAGTCGAAGACTGCCTGCAAGGCGCGGTGGACGCTGCGCGGCTGGGCGGCATCGGCTATGAGGAGGTCGCCGAGACCTTGCGCCTTTTATGGGAGGGCTGAACTATGCTTACCACAGCCGCCGCTTTGCGCGGTGCTACGAAACATTATAAAACATTTGCCCTGGGTCCCGTCGACCTTGCGGTCCCGGCGGGCAGTATCCTGGGCCTGATCGGTGAGAACGGTGCAGGCAAGACCACTGCGCTGAAACTGCTGTGCGGGGCCATCCGGCCGGACGGCGGCAGCGTGGAACTGCTGGGCGGCTCCCCTGCCGACCCCGCCATCCGCGCCCGCATCGGCGTGGTGTTTGAGGATGCCTATTTCCCTGATTGCTTCAACGCTGCCTGCGTGGGCAAAAGCATGGCGGGCATCTTTGGCAAGCGCTGGGACACTGCGAAATTTGACGCGCTGGTGCGTCGTTTTGAGCTGGACGGCAGCAAAAAAATTAAAGAGTACAGCCGCGGCATGCGGATGAAACTGAGCCTTGCCACCGCCCTGGCCCACGACCCGGAGCTGCTGATCCTGGACGAAGCCACCGCAGGGCTGGACCCTGTGGTGCGCGGCGAACTGCTGGACCTGCTGCTGGACTTCATCCAGGACGAGCAGCACAGCGTACTGATGAGCAGCCACATTACCAGCGATTTGGAACAGGTCGCCGATGCCATCGCCTACCTGCATCACGGCCAGCTGTTGTTCTGCGAAAATAAGGACGATCTGCTGCAGGAATACGGCCTGCTGCGCTGCGCCGAGACCGACCTTGCCCGCCTGCCCGAGGGCTGTGCCATCTACACCCGACGCGGGGCGTTCGGCTGCGAAACGCTGGTCAAGGACCGCACCGCAGCCCACACCGCCCTGCCCGATGCCGTCTGCGATAGTGCCAGCATCGATGACATCATGCGCTTTTATAGCGGGAGGGATGCACAATGAAAGGACTTTTGTATAAAGACATCAGCATTATGACCCGCAGCTTCAAGGGCAACATCCTGCTGCTGGTGGCGCTGTACGGAGTGCTCATTTTGGTCACGAGAGAGGCTTACCTGGCCTATGCCATGACGGTGGTGTGGGGCATCTACGTGGCCTCGACCATCAACTACGATGAACAGGCCCACTGGGACGCCTACGCCGCCACTCTGCCGGTAACGCCGGGGCAGGTCATCGGCAGCAAGTATCTGCTGTGCGCGGCCAGCACGGCCATCGGTGCGGTGCTTTCGCTGGCACTGGTGTTTTTGGCAGGCGTTGGCGGGGCCGAGTACACCCTCGGCATCCTGGCCTGCGCCGAGGTCTCGGTGCTGATGAACGCGCTGTTGATGCCAATCACCTACCGTTTTGGTGCGGCCAAGTCGCGCGCGTATTTAATGTTCATTGTGTTTGCTATCGTTTTCGGGGCGTGTTTTGTCGCACAGGAGATTCTACAAAACCAGACGCAGGTGGGCATTGCCGGCATGAATACCGCATTGCAAGCCAAAACCGCCCTTATAGCGGGCATAATTGCCCTGTCGCTCTTGTTGACTGCTGTGCTTTATGCCATCAGTTACACCATTTGTGTGCGCGTCTACGCGAAAAAGGAGAAATGAAAAACCTGCGCTCTGCTTTCACACAGGGCGCAGGTTTCGTTTATCGCAGCATTGTAGGGGAGGATGCTTGCATCCGCCCGCGGGGCGATGCGAGCATCGACCCCTACAAAATGAGAGGCACCATATTATAAGTATCCCCCACTCCTTAGCAGAAAGATCCACCCCGTTAGCGTCAGCGCCGAGAGCAGTGTCGTGGTGGCAATGCAGCTTGACGTCAGCACACCCTCATGGCCCATATTCTTCGCCATGACGTAAGAGCTGGGCGTCGTGGGGCTGCCCAGCATAATGAGCAGCGCGATCAATTCCTCATTCCGGAACCCCAGCACCACAGCCACCGGCACAAACACCGCCGCCAGCCCCACGGTCTTCAGCAGGGCTGCTACCAGCGTGGGCACCAGCTTTTTGATGGCCTTGGCCCCCTCAAAACTTGCACCGATGGACAGCAGCGCCAGCGGGGTGGTGACGGAGGCCAGATTGTTCAACGTTTTGGTGGCAACAGCAGGCAGGCTGACCGGCAGCAGCGCAAACACCGTGCCGGTGATAATGCCCAGCAAGATCGGGTTGGTGGCCACGCCTTTCAGCAATTGCTTCAGCGAGGGGGTACCTTTCTGTTCGGGCGATTCCAGCATCAGAATCAGCACAGCAAAAATGTTGAACAGCGGTACGCTGCCCAGCATCATCAGCGGGGCCATGCCCGCCGTACCGTAGATGTTCTGGATGAACGCCACGCCCAGCACAGCCGCACTGCTGCGGTAGCTGGCCTGCACGAACTCGCCTACGATGGACTTATCCCGGATCAGGACATGCGCTGCGCCCCAGACCACTAAAATGCCGGCCAGCGTGGCGGCAAAGCAGAACAGCACAAACTTCGGCTGGAAATCATGCAGGATATCCACCGCCGACATGTCCAAAAACAGCATGATGGGCAGTGTGATTTTAAAGGTCAGCCTGTCCGCCGCCTTACAGAACTCCTTGGGCAGAAAACCCCATTGCCGCAGCAGCCAGCCCGCCACCATGGTCAAAAACACCGGCAGGGTGGCGTTTAAGCTGAAGATTAAATTTTGCACAGGTATCTCCCCTTTTGTTTCCCTATAGACAAAATTCTACCACCCGCGCCCGCGTTTGACAAGCGCAAAAAATCTGCGCGACAGGGCCGAAAACGCAGGATTTGTGCCTTGACAAAGTGCATGGAAATTGATATAATAAATTGCTGTGCTAAGAACAGCACAGTTATCCTTGCCTTTCGCATAAGTCGGAAGGCCAAAAGTCCAAAAGGAGGTGCACAGAATATGGCTAAGTACGAAACCATGATGGTTACCACCGCGAACCTCGACGAAGAGGCTTCCAACGCTCTGATCAACAAGTTCAAGAACCTGATCGCAGCGAATGGTACGATCGATTCTGTTGATGATTGGGGCAAGAAGCGTCTTGCTTACCCCATCAACGATGAGACCGAGGGTGTGTACACTGTGATCAACTTCACCAGCGAGCCCGATTTTCCGGCCGAGCTGGATCGCGTTTTCAAGATCACTGAGGGCGTTCTTCGCAGCATGACTCTTGCTGTTGAGGAGTAAGGAGAAACCGAAATGCTGAATGTTGTTGCAATTATGGGCCGCCTTGCGCGTGACCCGGAACTGCGCCAGACCACGACGGGCAAGAACGTCGCTTCTTTCCGCATCGCTTGCGATCGCGGACGCCGTGACGCCAACGGCCAGAGCCAGGCAGACTGGATCGATGTGGTCGCGTGGGATCGCCAGGCAGAATTTGTCTGCAAGTATTTCCAGAAGGGTTCCCTGATTGCCATTGACGGCCGTCTGCAAAGCCGCAGCTATCAGGACAAGAACGGCAACAACCGCACCGCGATTGAGATCGTGGCCAACAACGTCAACTTTGCCGCTCCCAAATCCGCAAACGCCGCACCGATGGGTGATGCCGGTTACGGCGCACCCACGGCAGCCCCCGCTCCCCGTCCCGCTGCACAGGCCGCCCCCGCGCCGAGCTATTCTGCCGGCAGCAACGATGACTTTGCCCTGATCGAGGACGAAGGCGACCTGCCCTTCTAAGATCGAAAGTATCAATCTATAAGGAGGTTACCACAATGGCTATGGATCGTTCTTCCCGCCCGATGCATCGCGGCCGTAAGAAGGTCTGCAGCTTCTGCGTCGATCGCGTTGAGCACATTGATTACAAGGATCTGCCCCGCCTGCGCAAGTACGTAAGCGAGCGCGCTAAGATCATTCCCCGCCGTGTGACCGGTACCTGCGCTTTCCATCAGCGTGAGCTGACGGTTGCTATCAAGCGTGCCCGCTACATGGCTCTGATGCCCTACGTCAGCGACTAATTCGCGCGTCTGGTATTCACAAGCACAAAAAATCCGAGCAGCCCGTTTCGGCGGGCTGCTCGATTTTTGTTTATAAATGATTTGGCTGCATGTATGGGTCGATGCCCGCATCCACCCTTACAGAACGTATACACAAAATTAAAAAGGGAGCCGCACGAATGTGCGGCTCCCCTGCTACTTATTGCCTAATTATTCTTTCGCTTCCGCTTCTGCCTTTTTGGCGGCTTTCTTGGCCTTGCGGGCTTTGCGCTTTTTGTGGATCAGCGCCAATACCAGGATCAACGCCGCGACACCGCCTGCGCAGACAGCGATCAGCGGCACCTTGCTTTCCGGCAGGCGGAAAGCGGCCAGGCCGGTGGTGCCGGCGGGAGCGGTGAACTTCAGGTAGCTGCCGTCCACGGTGGTGTCCACCTTCTGCCAGCCGTCCGCGGTCTGCAGGTACACTTCCACATTGTCCGGGCCGTCCGGGGCCAGGTAGCGCATCGTATGGCTGGTATCGCCGTCAATGTCGAAGAAGCTCCAGCTCTCCAAATGGCTGCCCACCGCTGCCGGTGCGTCGCTGCTCTCGGTCAGGTCCAGGGCCTCAGTGGTGGCAAAGGTGCCTTCCACCAGCAGGATGGCACGGCCGTCGCGCTCGGCGCTGCTCTCGCGGGTGGTGTTCAGCTGCGAATACTCGGCGTTGATGGTCATATCAAAGGTGATGCTGCTGAAATCGGTGGTGTCCCACTCGCCGTAGCTGCCCTCTTTGGCGGGCACAACGGGGACATCCTCGTCGGCCAGGCTGCCGCCGTAGGGTACGTCACACTGGGCCACCAGCGTGTCGCCGTCCATAAAGCGCAGCGTCAGGTTCGAGAAGGCCAGCGGCACATCGCCCTGTGCCAGGAAGTCATCATAGCTCATCGGCTCGGCGATGCCAGCGTAACTCACGCCGTCGATGCCGGCGGAGCCCTCGTCCACGAAGGTGTTGCCGGTTACACGCCGCCCAGCGGGTCCTCCACATAGCCGGCGATGGCACCCATCTGCTCGGTGGCAGTGTCGATGACGACCATTGCGCGGCAGTTTTCCACGGTCTTGCCGCTGCCGACAATGCCGCCGACCTGCTTTGAGCCGGAAAGGCGGCACTTGGCGCCGCTCTCGCGGATCGTGGACTTGCTGATACCGGCCACGCCGCCGACGCCGGTGGCGTCCTCGGCATCGAGGGTGCCAAAGCCCCTGCAGTCGATGACAGAGCCCATCTCGGCGTCGCCGACGATGCCACCCGCGTTCTGCTTTTTGGCGCTGACCGTGCCGTAGTTTGTGCAGTCACGGGTGACGACGCGGGTCTTGAAGGTAAAGTTCAGCGACTCGCTGCCCGCGGTGGTGTAGTCGTCCTCGGGGTCCAGATCGTTCTCGCGGGCCATTGCACCGGTAATGCCGCCGGCGTTGAGGTCGGCATTGACCGTGCCGCTGTTGATGCAGTTCGTGACCTTGGCCTCGACGTCGTCATCGGTGTCGTCATCGGAAACATCGTCCACGATGTCGTCTGCATCCCGGTTGACATTCTCGCTGGCACCGGACAGCGTCTGGCCGATCTTGTTGATCTGCTTCGAGATCGCCTTCACGTCGTTGATCAGCGCCTGGCTGTTGCTGCTGGCGTTGTTGTTCAGGCTGCTGACGATGTCGCCCATGCTGGTCAGGCTGCTGCTCAGATCATTGCGGCTGGCCGTGATGGCGTCGCGGTTCGTCAGCTCGACCTTTGGAATTTCGACGTCCACGGAGTCCGGCAATGCATCCGAAATGTCATTGAGCACATCCTTTGTGTCGGGCAGGTCGTCAAGATCCTCGGTGATGTGCGTATAGTCCGGGTCGATCGGATAGCGCTCGTCCGGCTTTGTGGCAGTGCCGTCGTCCTCGCTGACAACGGTGCTGTCAGCGGAATCGTCAACGGCTTCGGGGCCGGGCTGCCCGTGGGGGGTGCGGTCCGCCTCGCCGCCCTCTGCAGCGGGCTCCTGTGCGGGGGATGTCTCCTCACTCTGCGCCGTGGCGGGTTCCTGTGCGGGGGCAGTGTCCTGCGCTGCCGTACTGCTTTCGTCAGGCGTGGAGAGGTCAGCACTCTGCGCGGGCTCCTCCGAGGGGGACAGCGTGTAATTCGGATCGACAGGGTCGGTGTCAGACGGAGGCGTCGCTTCGCTGTAGTCGATGACTGTGTCCGAGTCCGCGGCATGGTCTCCGTCGTCCGCGCCGGGCAGGTTGGTATTCTTGAGGTCCTGCTTGAACTGACTCAAGTCGGTCTTGATGGTCTGGGAACCGATGGACACGCCGTTTTCGGCCTGCTTCAGCAGATTCTCAATGGCATTGCGGGAGCTGGTCACGTTGTTCTTCAGCGCTTCGAGCTGGTTGGAAAGGTCGCTGCTGGCGGCGCTGGCGTCATCGCAGGCGCGGTTGACCAGCGTCTGCAGCGTGCTCATCTCGTCGGAAAGCTCCTGCAGCGTGTCCTTTGTGTATTCCAGCGTGCTGCTCGGCTCCATCTGGCCCACGATGCCGCCGCCCTCTTTGCGGGCGTAGACGGGGCCGTAGTTGACGCAGCCCTCGACATAGCCGGTCTGGCTGCCCACGATGCCGCCGATGTTATAACCGATGTGCAGGTAGCCCACGGTGCCGCGGTTCATGCAGGCGCGGATGACACCGCCGGACTGGCCCGCAATGCCGCCGATGTCGGTGATGTCGGCGACGTTCTCGGTGCCGATCAGGTCGTTCAGCGTCAGCGAGGAAAGGTCGATGTCGTTTTGCTCCACCGTCGTGTTGACGCTGGAGGTGTTCGTGCAGTTGGCAATGATGCCGTGATTTTCACCGGCGATGCCGCCGATGAAGTGCGCACCGTAGACGCTGCCGGTGGTCGTGCAGCTTTCGATGACGCCGGCGGCCAGATTTGTGCCCGCGATGCCGCCGACAACGGACGCGCCGGAGGACACGCCCTCAAAGCGGCAGTTGTGCAGCGTACCGGCGTTGCTGCCTGCAATGCCGCCCACGGTGGAGCGGCTGCCGGTGGGCATCGAGCGGCCCCGGATGACGAGGTCGCGGACGTTGGCCCCCTGCTGCACATAGCGGAAGAAGCCGATGACCGAGCCGTCATCTACAAGGCTCAGGCCGGAGATCGTGTGGCCCTGCCCCTCAAACACGCCGCTGAAGGACGGGATGCCCGCAAAGGCGCTGCCGGTCAGCTCCAGATCGGCGTCCAGATAGACGGTGCGGTTTTTGCTCCAGCTGTCCAGGCGGCAGGAATCGGCCAGCTGCAAAAGGTCATCGACGGTGCCGATGTGGAAGGTCTCCTTTTCGGCGGTGTCGGCGGTCTCGCTCTCCCCTTCCGCAAAAACGGGCAGGGTCAGCGCCAGCACAAGGCAGAGCGCCAGCAGCGCAGCCCAGAGGCGGCGCGTCAGGTCAGAAATGCGGTTCATTCAGCGTCGCCTCCCTTCGTGTCAGTGTCGGGCGTATCGGGTGTGCCTGGTTCGGGGGCACCGTCCTCGGATTCGTGGATGTTCTTCTCCGACAGGTACATGTCGGGCTTGTCAACGGTAAATTCGGTGCCGGTGGCAATGTTCGCACTGAACTGGCCGTGCAGCACGCCCTTGATTTCAGCATCTACGACGCCGTTGATGTAGCCGCGCACGCGGCCATTGACGTGCATTGTGCCGCTGGCCGTGCGGGCCATACCGGCAACGCCCTTCATCTCAAAGCTCGTGCGCTCGATGATGGTGTCGCCCAGGATCAGGATTTGCGGCAGGACAAACAGAACCAGAACGATGGAAATGATGGTGCCGCGGCCCAGGCAGGTGCCGATAGCGGCGATAACGGGGTTGGTGGTCAGGACGCTGATCAGCACACCCGCGGATGCCAGGATGGAGCCGGAGGTGAAGATGGTCGGGAAGGACTCGTTCAAGGCTGTGACGATGGCCTCCCGCGGGCGCATGACTTTCTTCAGGTCGGTGTAGTGGCTGGAGATAACGATGGCGTAGTCAATGTTCGCGCCCATCTGGATAGAGTTGACGATGAGGTAACCCAGGAAGTACAGCTGCGAGTGCTGCAGATACGGGAACGCAAAGTTGATCCAGATACTGCCCTGAATGACGATGATGAGAAGCACCGGCAGACCGGCAGACTTGAAGGTGAACAACAAAACCAGAATAACGAACAACGCAGACAGCACGCTGATGAGCAGGTTGTCCTGGCCGAAGGAGCTGGACAGGTCCATGGCGCTGGTGGTATTGCCGACAACGTAGAACGAATCGGTGGCGTAGTATTTGCCGATGATGTCGTGCATCTTGTTGACGAAGGCGAACGTCTCGTCGGTCTCCTCGGGCAGGTTCAGATAGACGAGCATACGGCTGTAATCGTCGCTCTGCAGCTGCTTCTGGGCTTCATCGAGCTGGTCGAACAGGTCGTCCAGCGTGTCCTGCACATCGCCCGAGAGCGTGATGTTGCCGTCGTGCATCTCCTGTTCCAGGAACCTGAACATGTCGTAGATCGGCACTTTATAATCGTCCAGGCCGTTGATGATCTCGCCGTACTCGTCATGGTCGACGGCGTAGGCGCCGTACAGTGCCTTGGCGACCTCGAAGTCGAGGTCGGCCATCTCGGCCAACTGGCGCGGTGTCACAGCGTCGGTCAGCATATAGCCGTCCATCGCTTCAATGTTGGCCAGACCCATCGTGGATTTGACCTCGGCGCAGGCGTCCAGCTCGTCGAGGATCCTGCCCTCGGACTCATAGTCGCCCGACGGCACAATGGCGGCCACCATGTTGCTGGAACCGAAGGTGTTTTTGATTTTCTGGTAGGCGATCTGACGCTCACTCTGCTTGGCGGTGACCAGGTCGGTGTAGGTGTAGCAGTAGGGGCACAGGTTCGCAAAGACCGCCGCCGCCACGATGATGACGCCGAAGATCGGCGGGATGATAAAGCGGGTCTTGATGTCGAACTTGCCGACGGCGGTAATCTTGGGAATCAGGTTTTTGTGGCGGGTTTTGTCGATCAGCTTGCTGAACAGCACTAGCAGGCCGGGCATCAACGTAAAGACCGACAGCATACTGAACAGGATGGCCTTGATCAGCACAGTAGCCAGGTCGCGGCCAATGCCAAAGTGCATGAACGCCAGGGCGGCCAGGCCGCTGATGGTCGTGAGCGAGGAGGAAGAGATCTCCGGGATGGCCTTGGAAAGTGCGGCAATGCAGGCCTCGCGGGTGGGCAGCGTCTCATGCTCGTCGCTGAAGCGGTGGCACAGAATGATGGCGTAGTCGATGGCCAGCGCCAGCTGCAGTATGACCGTGACCGAGTTAGAGATGAAGCTGATGGTGCCGCACAGGAAGTTGGTGCCCATGTTCAGCAGCGCCGCCGCGCCAAAAGTCATGAGGAGCACAGGCACCTCGGCGTAGGAGCGGGAGGTCAGCGTCAGCACCAGTACAATGATGACGGCGGCAATGACGATGATAACGCTCATCTCGGATTGCAGGTCCGCCGAAGAATCGTAGCCGACCTCGGTGTAGATCGAGGTGTCGTAGCGGCCAGCTCGGCGCGGATCTCGTCCATGGCGGCCTCGGCGCGGGGATCGTCGACCTCGCCGTCAAAACTGACCGAGAACAGCGCGGAGGAATCCTTGTGTAGTGGTCTGATGTCTCGTCGAAGTCGATGGAGTCCACACCGTCGATGTCCTCCAGCTGTTCTTCCAGCTGAACGGCCTAGTATCGTAGGTGATGTTGGACACCATGACGCTGGCCGTGCCGTAGGTGGTGAAGTTGTCGTTCATCACAGTCAGGCCCTGGCGGGTCTCGGTGGAGTCCGGCAGGTAGGTGGTGATGTCGTTTTCCACGTTGACCCAGCCCGTAGCAATGACACAGAAAATCAACGCAAAGATGTATAAAAGGAAAATCAGGTTACGCTTATCGACGATAAGCGTCGCCAGCTTTTCCATCGCATTACCTTTTGGCTTTTCGTTTTCCAAAGAAATGCAGCCTCCCTTAAAGTGGATGTTTCCCCTATCTTGTGTGCTACCATTATAAGAAAAAAATCCGTTTTGTGAAAGAGACAAAACGGATTTAATGTACAAAAATATGAACGCCTTTTTGTGTAAAAATACTAATAAATTGTGAACACTTTATTGAGGCAAAACTGCCGCCAAAGCGGCAGGGACGGTTTGGTAATAGTTGAATGAAAAAGAGTCATCGATGATACCCTCGCTGCCGGTGTAGTGGGCGTTTGTCTTGATGATCGCCCAGCAGTTTTGTGGCAGCGGCACCCAGATCTCGGCGCACGGCGCACCCCAGTTGTCCTGATGCGCAGGGCCTCCGGCGTGACCGCGACGGGCAGCGGCACAGCGGCATCCCAGGCAGAAATCAGGGCGTCGTTGCAGGGCGTTGTGTAAAATTCGTCTGTATAGCTGCCGTCGGCCAGCGCGGTAAAAAACTGATTGAGGGCTTCGCATACGACTTCCAGCTTGGTATCGGTCAGTACATTGCCGTCACGGTCCGTAGGGCGGCCTTCCACGGAGCGGGTCGCTGCGGTTCTCGTAGTGGTGGCCATCATCGTCCTCGTTGAGCACCCAGTAGGCGTCGTAGATGTCGTCCTCGGTCACCCCCAGCGGATTGGTAAGCCCCCCAGAAAGAAACGTCCTCACTGGGGGATTCGTAATAGCTGGCCAGGGTCACGCTTTGCTTGTCCTCGTAAAAAGGCGAACGGCCCAGCCAATCTACTTTTCCGTCCGCATCGAACGAGAGGTAATACTCATGCCGTCCGCACAGAAACGGCGTGTTGCCGGGGTCAGTGACGGTCAGGGAAAGGAACGGGCTGTCATATTCCCCGCCATACAGGGCGGCTTCCGTGACATTCAGCCCATCAAGGTCATCCAAAGGGAAAGTGTCGGTCAGCACACGTTCCGAGCAGGCAGCCCGCACTTCATCCACATCGTTGCTGTATAGGCCCATAGCCAGACGGTGGGCATTTTCCTTGGCGGTATCATCACGCAGAGACATGGAATACCACCAGAAATTGGCGGGTGTTTCTTTGGTGCTGTCCAGCGGCAGCATGGTATATTCCAGCAGGCTGGCCGGGTTAGGCGTAGGCGCGGGAGTTGGTTCTGGTGTAGGTTCTGCCGTTGGCTCCGGCGTAATTGCTGGTTCCGCCGCCGTGGAGACAGACGGTTCAGCCGAACTAGACACAGCAGTCCCCCCCTGCTGCGCAGCCCGCCAGCAGCAGGGTGCAGGCCAGCGCAGCACAAGTAATACGCAATTTCATAAAAATACACCACCTTTTTACTACACGGTCAAAGGCTTCTGTCAGGAATTGCCCTGTCTGCGTTGTGATGCGGTTATAATCGTCACGCTTCAATCCCTCCGTCTGCGCTACGCGCAACAACCTCCCTTTACACAAGGGAGGCTTTTACCATCTACTCTAATTATACCGTCCTATGTTTCCAATATGTTACAAAAATGCCGTGCGGTGCGGTGTTAAACCACACGGTGTTAAAAGCTATTGTTAAGCTAAAATTACTTCAGCTCAACCTTAGCGCCGACTTCATCCAGCTTCTTCTTGATGTCCTCAGCGTCAGCCTTGGAAGCCTGCTCCTTCAGCTTGGCGTTCGGGGTCTCAACGAGCTTCTTAGCTTCCATCAGAGAAGCGCCGGTCAGCTCCTTAACAGCCTTGATGACCTGCATCTTGTTAGCGCCAACGTCAGCCAGGATGACGTCGAACTCGGTCTTCTCTTCCTCAGCGGGAGCGGCAGCGCCGGCAGCAGCGGGAGCAGCAGCAGCAACAGCGGAAACGCCGAACTCTTCGCAAATGGTATCAACGAGCTCTTTCAGCTCGAGGACGGTCATAGTCTTGACAGACTCGACAATGGCAGTGATCTTCTCAGAAGCCATGGTAGTTACCTCCATAAATTGTAATGTTTTAAGCGGCGCGGTTTGTATTAAGGAGCGCTGCGCCTGGGCGCTCAAGCTGCTATACCTAAACTCAGGCAGCAGTCTCGTCCTGCTTGTCGACGATACCCTGCAGGGCAACGGCCAGGCCGCCAACGATACCGTTGAGGGAGCCAGCCAGCATGGAGAGCAGACCTTCGCGGTTGGGCATGGTAGACAGGCTCTTGATACCTGCAGCGTCCATGACCTGACCATCGCAGAAGCCGCCCTTGACGACGAAGCACTTGGACTTGTCGGCGTCAGCAAACTTGCACAGGATGCGAGCAGCAGCAGCCGGATCCTCCGGAGACAGAGCGATAGCCGTGTCACCCTTGAAGTACTCGGTCAGACCCTCGTACTGGGTGCCCTTAACGGCCAGGCGCAGCATGGTGTTTTTGACGACCATGTAATGGACGCCGGCCTCACGCAGCTCCTTACGCAGCTTGGTGTCGTCAGCAACGCTGATGCCGTTGTAAGCAACGACAACACCGGCCAGAGAACCAGCGATCTTCTCGTTCAGGTCCTTGACAAGAGCCTTCTTGGATTCCAGAATCTTTGCACTGGGCATTTGAATTTCACCTCATTCCACTTACAGATTGGTTTCGGTAAGTGGCTTTCTTGTGATTATACAGAAAAAAGCCATCTTCCCCGTCGCCGGGAAAATGGCTTGATAGCTTTGCAATCAAACGCACGTTTCTCGGCAGGTGAGCTTGCGCTCATTATGCCCCAAAGGGCACCTGCTGTCTTAAAAACAGCTTAATTAGTATAGCACAGAAACGTGCGTTTGTCAATAGCTTTTCTCAGTAAAACCTGAAAAATTAGACACCGTACTTGTTGGTGGCAACGCGAACGCCGGGGCCCATGGTGGTGGCGATGGTTGCGCTCTTGAAGTACTGGCCCTTGGCAGCAGTCGGCTTAGCCTTAGCAATGGCTTCCAGGACGGTGTCCAGGTTGGCCATCAGCTTCTCGGCGCCGAAAGAAGCCTTGCCGATGGGCACATGGATGATGTTCTGCTTGTCCAGGCGGTACTCGATCTTACCGGCCTTGGCATCGGTAACAGCCTTGCCAACATCGGGGGTAACGGTACCAGCCTTCGGGTTCGGCATCAGACCACGGGGTCCGAGGACCTTACCGAGACGGCCAACGCGGCCCATCATGTCGGGGGTGGTGACCAGGACGTCGAAGTCCAGGTAGCCGCCGGCGATCTTGGCGATCAGATCATCATCGCCGACCTCCTGTGCGCCTGCAGCCTCAGCGGCCTTGGCAGCATCGCCCTTGGCGATAGCGATAACGCGAACGTTCTTGCCGGTGCCGTTGGGCAGCACTACGGCGCCGCGGACCTGCTGGTCAGCGTGGCGGCTGTCCACGCCCAGGCGGACATGGATCTCTACGGTCTCATCGAACTTGGCCTTAGCGGTCTTGCAGCACAGCTCCAGGGCCTCGCTAGGATCATAAGTCTTGCTGCTCTCGATCAGCTTAGCAGCGTCGGTATACTTCTTGCCGTGTTTCATTGCTTATTCCCCTCCTGTTCAACCCTCAACGGTAACGCCCATGCTGCGGGCGGTGCCCTTGATCATGCTGACGGCAGCTTCCAGAGAAGCAGCGTTCAGGTCAGGCATTTTGGTCTTGGCGATCTCTTCGGCCTGAGCCAGAGTGATGGAGCCAACCTTGTTCTTGTTGGGCACGCCAGAGGCAGTGTCGATGCCGGCAGCCTTCTTGATCAGAACGGGAGCCGGAGGAGTCTTGGTGATGAAGCTGAAGGAACGGTCAGCATAAACGGTGATGACAACGGGGATGATCATGCCCATCTGGCCCTTGGTACGCTCGTTGAACTCCTTGGTGAACGCCATGATGTTAACGCCCTTCTGGCCCAGAGCAGGACCAACAGGGGGAGCCGGAGTTGCCTTGCCGGCGGGAATTTGCAGCTTAATGTAGCCAGTGATTTTCTGTGCCATAATACATTGCACCTCCAAATTTTGTGGTGAGTTGCGGCCTGCGGTGCAGACCTCCCACGGGCGTGCGACCTCCGCGCGCCCTATAAAAACCGTACCCCGGGCACAGGCCCGTTCGCGGTCTTTACCGGAAACTAGGGTGTCCTGAGAAAAACTCAGAACAGCTTGACCTGATGCAGCTCCAGCTCTGCGGGCAGCTCGCGGCCAAACATGGTGATTTTTACGCGCACCTTGCGCGCGGGAATGTCGATCTCCTCGACAGTACCGACGGAGCCTTCCATCGGGCCGGCGGTGATCTCCACCGTATCGCCGACCTTGTAGTCGACCGTAAGCTCGGCTGTGGTCTCGACGCCCATCTTGGCAACCTCAGCCTCGCTCAGGGGCTCAGGCTTGGATTCAGGGCCGACAAAACCGGTGCAGCCGCGGGTATTGCGCACGATGTACCAGGTGCTGTCGTTCATGACCATTTTGACAAAGACGTAGCCGGGGTAGAGCTTGCGCTGAACCTCTTTCTCGCCGGTCTTGTTGCCGCGCTTGTCAAAAACTTCTTCAATGCGGGTCTCGGTGGGGACCTTGACATCGCAGATCAGATCCTGCAGGCGGCGGTTCTCCACCATCGTCATCAGATCGGTTGCGACCTTGTTCTCATAGCCGGAATAGGTATGGACTACATACCAGGATGCTTGTTCAGCCATGGTCTTTGCCTCCGCTTAACGCGCTCAGGCGCCGATCATCAGATGGATGGCGCCGCCGAAGATGAGATCCAGCAGGATCAGCACGACAGCTGCGACCAGCACGACCACGATAACGGTGATCGTATTGGTTTTGACGTCGTTCTTGCTGGGCCACACGACCTTTTTCAGCTCGCTTTCGTATCTTTGAAATACTTGCCGATCCCTTTGAAAAAGTTCTTGACCTTGTCGAAGAAGGAGACCTTCTTCTTGCCGTCGTTCTTTTTGGGCTTGTCGCTTTGAGTCTGGGCTGCAGCGGTGGCTGCCGCTTTTTATTGGCCATCTGCCATCTCTAAGCTCCTATCCTCACTTGGTTTCGCGGTGAAGGGTATGCTTCTTGCAGAAACGGCAATACTTCTTCATCTCAAGACGATCAGGGGTATTCTTCTTGTTCTTTTCCTTGTTGTAGTTACGCTGCTTGCACTCGGTGCAAGCCAGGGTGATCTTGACAGTCATTCGTTCGGCACCTCCATTATCGGTTAATAAGCCTCCCTCGCGCTTGCAGGCGCCCTTGAAAAAGGGCATAAAAAATAAACCCGCAAAAGAGGTGCTATCATAATAACACGACTGCGGGTTTACGTCAAGAGAATTTACAAATTTTTTTGCGTTGCTTGGAGAGGAATGTCGATCTCCTCCCCCAAAGTAAAGCTGTAGATGGTCAATTTGGTCACCGGTACAGCCAAACGCTGGGCAAAAGCGCGGCGGTACAGCTGCAATTGCGCGGCGTATTCCTTTATATAAAAGGCAGCATCGCGGCTGCGGTCGGTCTTGTAGTCCAAAATTTCGGCGTGGTCGTCGTAGACCAGCACCAGGTCGGCAATGCCCTGCACCAGCACCTCAGCCTCGCACTCCCCTGCTTCGGGGGTGATCTGCGCAGCGGGCAGGGCGGTGATGAACGGTTCCTCCCGCAGTACGGCCCTGGCGTGGCGGATGCGCCGCCAGACAGCACTTTCAAAAAACGGGCGCACGCGGTCCAGGTCCAGTTTGTCGGCCAAGCCTGCATCCAGCAGGCGGGCATCGATCTGGCGCTGCACCTCGGCGTCCAGGTCGGGCGCGGTGCCGTCGAAGGGGACGCTCTGCATAAAGGCGTGGATGGCGGTGCCGCGCTCGGCCGCCCGGTCATGCCGGTCTTTTGCAAAAAGGCAGGGCGCTCCAGTGCCACGGGCCGCGCGGCGTGGGCCACGGCGCTGACACTGACCTTGGCCGGGATCTTTTGCAGCGGGGCGCGGGGGTTGCACCAGGCAAAGCTTTGGCGCAGGGTGTCCAGCAGGGCTTCGTCCGGCGCGGGCGCGGGGGCCGGTTCCGGCACGGGGGCCGCTTCGGGCGCAGGCAATACCTTTATAGTAAGCGGTATGCGGGTGGGCAGGTAGTGGGGCAGCAGGCCGGTGTAGGCCCACAGCGCGTCACTGCTGGGGTGCAGCAGCACGGCGGTCAGCAGCCAGCCCGCCCAGTTGGACATGCCCTGCATGGCTTCGGGGCCGGTGGCCTCGGCGTGGGCGCAGAGGGCGGGTGTTTTCAGCGAGCTGGCTGCCTTTTTCAGCGGTATCGTGATAATCAGCGCATCCTGGGCGCGGGTCAGCGCCACGTACAAAACGCGCATCTCCTCGCTCAGCGTTTCGGTGCGGATGGCCTGGGCCAGCGCGGCGTAGGGCAGCGTTTTGTACCGCTTGGCGGTGCTGCCCGCCCGCAGCATGACGCCCACGCCCAGCCTGCTGTGGGTCAGCACTGGGCGGATGGCATCGCTCTGGTTGAACTTGTGGGAGGTGTTGGCCACAAACACCACCGGGAATTCCAGCCCTTTGGAGCGGTGGACCGTCATAATGCTCACGCAGCCCGGCCGAGTATGACCGCCGGTGCTTTGGGTCAGGCCGCCGTTTTGCCGGGCGGCATCCATGGCGCGGATAACCCCCCGGCAGGCCGGTGCGCCCGGCAGAAGCCGCCCAGGCGCAGAAGGATTGCAGGTCCTCCCGGCAGCGGGCACCCTCAGGCAGGGCCCCCACGGCGGCTAAGTACCCGGTGCGCGCCAAAAGTTCCTCCAACAGCGCGTCCACCGGCAGGGTGCGGCCAGGCGGCGGAACTCGGCCAGCGTTTCCAAAAACGGCGCAAACCGGGGCTGGCCGCCGTACAGCACCGCGCCGTACAAACTGCCCTCGGGGCAGGCACCGCGCAGGGTGACCAGATCGTCGGCGGTGTACGGGAACATGGGGCTGAGCAACACCGCCGCCAGAGGAATGTCCTGGGCGGGGTTGTCGATGACCCGCAGCAGCGCCGCAAAGGGGCGGATGTGGGGCTCGTCCAGCAGGTCCGCCGCCGTATCGGCAAACACGGGGATACCCGCAGTGCGCAGGGCGGCTTCGTACACGGCAAAATCGCCGCGCCCGCGCAGCAAAATGCAGAAATCATCGTAGCGGCAGGGGCGCTGGCCGGTCTTGTCGCGCACGACAAAACTCTCGGCCATCATCTCCCGGATGCGGGCGGCAATGGCGGCGGCGTCCCCCTCGGCCCCGGCACCGTCAATGACATCGACCTCGCAGAAGCCGCGGTAATCGGTAGTTTTGCTGCCCACCACAAGGCGCTGGCCGTCGCCGTAGGCAACGCCGCCCAAGCCTTGAGAGAAGAACACCTCAAACAGATAGTTGATGCCCGCAATGACCCCCGGCGCACTGCGGAAGTTGGCATCCAGCGCCAGCGAGGCAGGCTGCGGTGCGGGCTGGGGGTAAGCCTGCCAGCGCTGCTGTTTGTCCACAAACACCTGCGGGTCGGCCTGGCGGAAACGGTAGATGCTCTGCTTGATGTCGCCGACGAAGAAGAGGTTGTCCCCTTCCGACCGGGCCAGCGCAAAGTAGATGGCATCCTGCAAGGCGTTGGTGTCCTGATACTCGTCCACCAGCACGGCTGAGTAGTGGCTGCTGACGGTGCGGCACAGCGGCGTGCGCTGGTTGTCGGGCGTCAGCAGCAGGTCCAGCGTCAGGTGCTCGAAATCGGCGTAGTCCAGCAGCTTTTCTTCGCACTTGGCGGCAAAGCAGGCATCGGCGAACTGCTGGGTCACCCGCACCAGCGCGGCTACCAGGGGCGCGGCGCGGCGGCGGTCAGCAGCGTATTCCTCGCCGGTACACAGCAAAAAGTCGGTGCGCAGGCTTTCGATCTGCTTTTTGGCGCGGGCACGCAGCTCACTGGCCGCAAAGGCGCAGGGGTTGCCGTCCTTGCCGCCCTTGATGCGCCCGGCCCGCCGCCAGGCGGTGTCGAACTCGCCCAGCGCGGCCACGGATCTATCCCAATCGCCTTTCTCAAGTACCTGGCACATCCAGGTCACGCGGTCGGCATCCTCCTGCAAAACGGCGGTGTAAGCAAAGTCGGCGGCCTCGTCTTTGGCGGCGGTGCGGGCCGCAGCCTGCAGCAAGGCGCGGGCGCCCTGAGCGCGCTGCAAAGAGATAGCCAGCAGATTCTGCCCCCAGGGGGTGTCCTGGGGCGGGGTGTCCTGCTGCCACATGGCGGCAAACTGCTGCAGCACCTCGGCCGGGTGGGGCAGAGCACGGCTGAAATGGTACAGCTCCAGCACGGCGTTGCCGGCGGTATTGTCGGTGCGGCCCCGGTCGTAGAGGTCCGCAAAGGCGCGGAAATCTGCATCGGTGTAGGCCGATTCCAAAACGGCGGAAAGTGTCTCCTGCTCAATGCGGGCCAGCTCAGCTTCCTCGGTGGTGGTAAAGTCCGGCGGCACATCCAGCGCGGCAAAGTGCTGCTGCACAAAATGCAGGCAGAAGGCATCCACCGTGCCGATGGCTGCCCGCTGCAACAGCAATTGCTGGCGGCGCAGGCGCATGTCTCCGGGGTGGGCGCGCACTTCCTCGGCCAGGCGGGTGGTGATGTCCGCCCGCAGTTTGGCGGCGGCTGCGTTGGTAAAGGTCATGATGAGCAGGCTGTCGGCTTCCACGGGGTGGATCGGGTCGGTGATGAGGCCCACCACCCGCTCGACCAACACGCGGGTCTTGCCGGAACCGGCGGCCGCCGACACCAGCAAACTGCCGCCCCGGGCCGTAATGGCGGCCGATTGGGCGGGGGTAAATTGTATCTTGGCAGATTCAGGCATAGGCCAGCTTCCTCGTTCTCGTCATTCTTCAAAAGGTTCGTCCGGCACGGCGGGGGTGCGCTCGTGCTCGCCGTCCCGGTGGCGGCAGGCCATGCGGAACTCGCAGTAGGTGCAGGGGCTGCGGGCACCGGAACACAGCGGTTTGGCGTCGATCTCGCCGCTGTACAAATCCTGCGCCATTTGGGTCAGCAGGCCGTCCAGGTGGTCGCGGATGCGCCGCAGCTTGGCTTCGTCGGCCAGCCTCCCCTTGCTGTTGGTGATGCGTCCGGTCTTGGCGCTGAAATTCAGCGGCACAAACTCCCCTGTCCCCCTGGTGTCCATGGCGCGGTAGATACTCTCATTATCCAAAAGCAGGCCGTTCAGCGGGTAGGTGGGCTGCAGGTCGGCCTCTTCGCCGGACACTTCCTGCCGGGGCACGCTCTCGGGTGCGGGGTCAGCCAGCAGGTATTCTACGCCGGCGGCGGCAGGGGCCGGGAACAACGAATCGCCGTTGCGTTCCAGCGTAAACAGATACAAAAGCATCTGGCAGTCCAGCCCGCAGTAGACTTCTGAGCTGGAAGTCCTTGCCGCCGGTCTTGTAGTCCACCACCCGCAGGTAAGTGCGGCCGTCGCCGGGCAGCGGCATGGCGTCCACGCGGTCGACGGTGCCCACCACGCGGATGGTGTGCCCTGCCCCGTCATCCAGGCGCACCGGCTCGATGCGCGGGGCGTCGGGGTCGTCGCCGGGACGGTCATCGATGCGCAGCTCAAAGGCCACCGGCTGAAAGCCCGACTGGCGCAGGTCCCGCTGGATGAACCCCAGCAGGTTAACGAGGTTACGGCGGATGCGCTCCACTAAATACTGCATGCGCACGGTGGCGCCGGGCAGATTGGCGGTGACGTACTCGTCCACCAGACTGTCCACAAGGGCCTGCAATTCCTCGGGCGTCAGGTCCTTAAAGGCGGCGCCCTGGCGGCGCAGGGCGTTTTCCAGCACCCAGTGGGTCAGCGTGCCGCTGATGTTGGGGGCCAGCTCGGCCTTTTGGCGCGGTGCGGCCCGCAGAATGTACTGCAAAAAGTAGCCGAAGGGGCAGGTCTGGTATTTTTCAAACCGGGTGGGACTGATGCGCAGCTCCCGTCCCAGCAGCTTTTCCAGCGCGGCGGTGTTCTGCACTTTGGTGGGCGCATCGGGGTCGTCCTGGGCAACGCGTACCACGGCGGCATACCCGGTGGAAAGCTCGCCGGTCTTTTCGGCTTCGTCCAGCGCGGTGCGAACAGCGGCACCGGCGGCGCTCTGGGCCGGGTCCTGGGTCAGCACGCCCAGCACATCCAGCGCGGCGGCGGGGGCGGCGGCCAGCTCGGCGGCGGTGGGCTGCACAAAGGGTGCCTGCAGCAGGTTCAGCACCGGGGCCAGTGCGGCGCTGGCGGGGTCAGTATCCTCGGCATGGGCGGCACCGGGCCAGCTGAGCCAAAGGAACCGCTGCGACACCGTGAGGGCCTTGTAAAAGCAGATGCCCTCGCGCAGGACTTTATTTTCAAAACAGTCGGGCAGTTCGGCCCCCTGATGGATCATCAAGTCGCGGTCGGCATGGGTCAAAAGGCCCTGGTCGCCGGGCGTCTGGGGAAACTCGCCCTCCAGTAGACCCACCACAAACACAGCGTTGGTCTCCGGCAGGCGCATACGGCCCGCGGTGGTCAAGATCACGCTGTCCAGACTTTGGGGGATATGCCCCATGTCGGTGGTGCGCAGCAGCAGCGTGAACAGTTCGGCGTAGTCGGCGGGGGCGAGCACTTCGTCCCCCAGCAGCAGGGCCAACTGGTTCAGCAGGCCCATGACCACGTTCCACTCCCGCAGCACTTCGTCCGCTTCGGGCAGGCGGCCCTGGGCACGCAACGTTTCGGCCAGGGCGTTGAGGGTGTCCTCGGCCCCCAGGGCTTGTAAAAATAGGTAGAGCTGTTTGGTCAGCGCGGCGGCCCCGATGTTTTTGGTGCGGGGCAGAAAGTCTGCGACCCGCTCCATCACAAAGGCGCGGGCGGCTTCGGCGTCCGCCAAGGTCTGGCGGTCCTGCTCTTTATCGGTGCCCGCGTACCCGGCAGCGCTGCGGGTGAAGGGCTCACGCCAATCGGCGGCGCGCAACGGCCAGGTGTAAGCATAGTTTTCCAGTGCGCACTGCTGCTGTTCCGGCAGGTCGACGAGGCCGGTCTTGAGCAGACGCAGCAAACTGCGGCTGGAGACACCGCCGCAGGCCAGGTCCAGCGCGGCATGCACGGCGCGGGCGGGGGCGGTGTTCTCCGGCGTGGTGGCTTCGTCGCAAAACAGCGGGATGCCCTGCAGGCGGAATTCGTACCGCAGTGCGCCAAGATACCCGGCGGTGTCGCGGCAGATGACCGCCATGCGGCTGTAGGGCACTCCGGCGCGGGCACGGACGGCGATGGCGGCGGCCACGGCCTTGGCCTCGGCCTGGCGGCTGGCGGCGGCATAGCAGACGATGGCCGGGTCGGCTGGGTCCACCGTGCAGTCCGGCGTATAGGTCGGGTCGGCCAGCAGCAGGTTCAGTTCGGCCAGCGCGGGGACGCCGGCGTGGCGCTTGTCCTCGGTCAGAACTACCGTGCGGGTGGGCACGTTGGCATCGGCGGCCATCCGCTTTAAGCCGGCAATCACCCGCTGCACGCCGCTGAACAGCCCCATGCCCCCGGCGGTGTCCTGTTCGCCATCGCAGCACAGGCAGACGGTCACATCCGCTACCGGCAGCATGGCAGCCAGCAGGGCGCGTTTGGGCGCGTTGAAGGTATCAAACTCATCCATGTACACGGTGCGGCCCGCAAAAAAGCTGGCATCCAGCATCTGCGCCGCCAGCTGTTGGCGGTCGCCGGGATCCATGGCCGTCTGGGCCAGCTGGGCCTCGTAGGAGCCGTAGATCAGCGAAAGTTCTTCCAGCTTTTCCCGGTCAGCCCCCGGCAGGCGGGCATAGGCGGCCAGCTGGTCGGGGGTGATGCCGGCACTTTTCAGTTCCTCGATGGTCTGGGCGGCTTTCTCGCAAAAAGCGGCGCTGCGGCGCTGGCGGTTGTAGTAGACGACTTTGTCCAGCAGGCTGTCCGCCGCACGGCGCACCAGCAGGGCACGGCCGGCTTCGCTCAGGGTCTCCACGGCCGCACCGCCGTAACGGCGCAGCAGTGCTTCCGCCAGCGAGGTGAAGGAGTAGCTTTCCACGTAGGCGGACAGGCTGTCGCCCAAAATATGGTAGAGCGTCCCCTCGGTGGAGGAGGTGAACTGTTCCGGCACGATGAGCAGGCTGCGCTGGCCGTTTTCGGCGCGGGTGCGCAGCTCGGCCAGCATCCGCCGGGATTTCCCGCTGCCGGAGGGGCCTAAAATGAATGTGAGCATGGAGTGTTCCTTTTTTACTGTTGAATCCAATTTTTCACCGCGTCCACCACCGCAAACCGGACCTCATATCGCCCAAACACCAGGGCGTTTTCGGCCTGGGAGGGGTACTTGGCCTGGGCACCGGAGACACAGAGTGCGGGGTACAGCACACAAAACCAGTTGTGGCCTTTCCCTTCCCCCAGCTCCACCCGCAGCGCGGTGTAGCGCCCGCCCGGCAGGGCGAAGCTGCCGTAATCCCGCGGGGCAAAATCCAGCCGTTCCAGTTTCAGCCGGGCAGTCTGGGGGCTGTGGGCTTTGTACAAGGCCTGCTGTGCGGCCTGGTGCAGCACGGGCAGCGCCTGCCGCAGGGCGGCTTCGGCTCCGGTGGTGGTGCCGGCCTGCAAAACGCTGTCGGGCAGGGCGGCCAAAATGGCATCCCGCACCTGCAGCTTGACCAGCTGATCCTCCAGCGTGTCGCTGTTGGCCAAAATGTGCAGCCGCACCGTGTCGGCGCAGACGCGGTCGGCTACCTGGCGGCGGTGGGCAGCGAAAGCTGTAAGTAAAACCGTAAGTGCGAACCCCAGCGCAAAGCCAAGCTCCAGCACGCGGCGCTTTTTTTCCAGTTTTTTCAGCATACAAGTTCTCCCCTTTCGCAGACAGTATGGGCGAAAAGGGAGCATTTGAATCAACTATTTTTTCTCAAACATCTGGCGGCGCACCGTGACACGCGGCCCACCGTGGGTGGGGCGGCAGAGGTAGCACTGCTTGTAGCTGGGACGCAGGGCGGCCAGGGCATTGCGGGCGGCGGTCTCGTCGTCGAACACGCCAAATACAGCCGCACCGCTGCCGGTCATCTGGGCGGTCAGGGCACCATGCTCCCGCAGGGTGGCACAGATGGAAGGGGTCTCCACCGCGCCGGAGCAGTGCTCCAGCGCATTGCCCGCTGCAGCGCAGACGGCGCGCAGGTCCTCGGCGCGGATGGCCTGCTCCTGGGCTTCGCAGTCCGGGTGGACCGGGCTGCCCATCGTGTCATACCGGGCAAAGGCCTCGGGGGTGGAAACGCCCACGCTGGGCATTGCCACCACGAACCAGCAATCCGGGCAGGGCGGCAGGGCCTTCATCAGGTCGCCCACACCGCGCACGCGGCAGGTGCCGCCCAGCAGTGCAAAGGGCACGTCAGCCCCAATGCCTGCACCGATGGCGCACAGCTCGCTCATTGAAAGCTGCGCGTTGTACAGCTCATTCAGGCCAACCAGCACACCGGCAGCATCCGCACTGCCGCCCGCCATACCAGCCCGCACCGGCACCCGCTTGTAGATGGTCATGTCCACACCGGCCAAAAGCCCCGTGTAGCGGAAAAAGGCCACGGCGGCCTTGATGGCGGTGTTTTTATCGTTGACCGGCACAAAGCTGCCCGGCAGCGTCAGCGAAAGCGTATTGCTGCGGCGCAGTGTGATTTTTTCGTATAAATCGATGGTCTGCATGACCATGTCCAGGTCATGGTAGCCGTTGGGCAGCGTGCCCACCACGTCCAGCGAAAGGTTCAGCTTGGCCGGGGCCAGCACGGTTACGGAACGTTTTAACATGGCGCTCACTTCTCCCATCCGTGTTCGTGCAAAAATTCGCGGATACGCTTCATCGCGGTCTGCAGGTGATCCACGCTGTAGGCGTAGCTGATGCGGGCGTAGCCTTCGCCCGATGCACCGAACGCGCTGCCGGGGATGATGGCAACTTCCTTTTCCCGCAGCAGCTGCTCGCAGAATTCGCTGCTGGTCAGGCCGCTGATCTGAATGGACGGAAAGACGTAAAACGCGCCCCGCGGCTCAAAGCAGGTTAGGCCCATATCGTTGAGTGATTTCACTACATAACGGCGGCGGCGGTTGTATTCGTCACGCATCATCTCAATCTGGTCGTCGCACTGGCGTAGCGCCGTGATGGCGGCGTACTGGCTGGTGGTGGGGGCCGACATAATGCAGCTCTGGTGAATTTTCGTCATCACCTTGATGAGCGGCGCAGGACCCGCGGCGTAGCCCAGCCGCCAGCCGGTCATGGCGTAGGATTTGGAGAAGCCGTTGACTACGATGGTGCGCTCGGCCATGCCGGGCAGCGAGGCAATGGACACATGGCGGTCGAGGCCGTAGGTCAATTCGGAGTAGATTTCGTCCGACAATACGACAACGTTTGTCTCCCGCAGGACGGCGGCGATCTCCTCCATCTCGGCGGCGCTCATCACAGCGCCGGTGGGGTTGTTGGGGTACGGGAAGATCAGCAGCTTGGTCTTGGGCGTGATGGCGGCCCGCAGCTGGTCGGCAGTCAGGCGGAACTGATCCTCGGCGCGGGTGGCAATGTGCACCGGAACGCCGCCGGTCAGCTGGGTGATCGGCTCGTAGCAAACGAAGCAGGGCTCGGGGATGACGACCTCATCCCTCGGCTGCACCAGGGCGCGGATGGTCAGGTCGATGGCCTCGCTGCCGCCGACGGTGACCAGGACATTTTCCTCTTTATAGTGCAGTTCAAACCGGCGAGCCAGGTAGTTACAGATCTCGCTGCGCAGTTCTTTTAAGCCCGCGTTGGCGGTGTACTTGGTACGGCCCAGTTCCAGGCTGCGGATGCCGGCATCGCGCACGCTCCAGGGCGTTTTGAAGTCCGGCTCGCCCACACCCAGAGAGATGCAGTGCGGCATTTCGGCGGCCAAATCAAAAAACTTGCGAATCCCCGAAGGCCGCATGGATTTCGCAGCCGGCGCAAGCAGTTCATCGTAGTTGATCACAGGACGGTACACTCTCTTTCATCGGGCTCTTCGGGCAGATACAGGCGGCCGCCGCGCTTGTAGGGGCGCAGCACAAAGCTGGTGGCGGTAGAGAGCACGTCGTCCAGCGGGGACAGGCGCTTGGCCACGAAGATGGCGATCTCCTGGAAGCTGCGGCCCTTGATGATGACCTGCAGGTCGTAGCTGCCGCTCATCAGCAGCACGGTGTCCACCTCGTCAAACTGGGCGATGGTCATGCCGATATCGTCAAAGCCGCGGGCCTTGTGGGGGGTCACGCGCAGCTCGATCACAGCCTCGACCAGGTTGACCCCGGCCTGCTCCCAGTCGATGAGGGTCTCGTAGCCGCGGATGTAGCCTTTTTTTTCGGTGGCTTCATCCATCATGGCGGCGACCTCCGTGGGGGTCTTATCCAGCATGGCGGCAATATCCTCAATGGGCATACGGGCGTTTTTTTCCAAAATGCGAAGCAGTTCTTCCATAATGATACACCTCTACAATCGTGCTATATACAGATGATTATAGCATAGATGGAGTGGAAATGCCAAGAATTTTTCATCGCCCCCAAAACAAAAAGAGCATGTACCCCAAAAGGCACATGCTCTTGAAATTATTCGGCGGCCGATTCGCTGTCAGCGCTGTCTTCCCCGCCGTCCTCGGCCGGGGCATCCTCGCTGTCGGCGGAGGTGTACTCCTCCGCGCGCTCGTGTCCGAAGCGGCATCGTCGTTCAGCACGGTGCTGGTGTCGGCCATGGCGTTGCCCAGCTGGTCTTCCACCATGCTCTGGGCATCCTGCGGTACATTGGCCGTGGGGGCCGGGGTGGCGGTGGCTTCGGGTTTCATCTCACTCTCCTGCAGGGCGCTCAGGTACCATTCGTGGTTTGCTGCCCTGGGTGAAGACGTAATCCATATACTTGGTGGGGGTGGTGGGCGCGGTCAGTGAAAGCTCCCCGTTGGAGGAACTGTTCGTGGCGGTGGGAATGTAACCCACGGTCACATACTGCTTGCCGTCCGCTTTCCAGATCTTCTCTACTTCCGGCGTGTACTGCGCCACCGAGCTGGTGACGGGCACCAGGTAGCCCTGCTTTTCCTCGTCATACTGATAAGAAAATACGTCGGTGCTGAAACTGCCGTCGTCCACGGTGTAATCCGGCCCCAGCAGGTTGGCAATGTAGGTGTCGATCTCCAGCTTGGGGATGATGGCCGAGCCGGTGTCGGGGTCACGCTCGTACTGGTCCAGGCTGCCGCCGCTGTTCTGCACCTGATAGACGGTGCCCCAGATGGCGGCCTGCTTGAAAACGCCGGGGTCTACGCTGGATACATCGCTGAAAGCCAGCGGGTCCAGCATGACCATACCGAACAGGCGGTCCTCGTAGGCTTTGCGGCGGTCGGAATCATCCAGCACGCTGCGCAGCAGGCTGACCACCCAGCCAAACACGGTGAAAAGACCAATGACAGCCAGCAGCAGCGCTACGCCGCCTACGATCTGCCGTGCCAGACGGCGGTTATTGCGGATATGTTCTTCTTTGTAATTTGCCATTTCGGATTAGGTGCTCCTTTGGGAGAATGAGAAATGCACAGCGCAATTACTTGTTTTTGTACATCTGCTCGTAGTATTTCTGGTAGTCGCCGCTGGTGACGTGGGCCATCCAGTCGGGGTGTGCCAGGTACCAGTCAATGGTCAGCACGATGCCCTTCTCAAACGGGGTCTCGGGGTACCAACCCAGATCTTCCTTGATCTTGGTGGGGTCGATGCCGTAACGGCGGTCGTGGCCCAGACGGTCGGCCACGTGGGTGATGAGCTCCTCGCTGATGCCCTTGTCCTTCAGGCGGTCATGCAGCTGGGCGATGACGGTCTTGACGATGAAGATGTTGGGGCGCTCGTTGTGGCCGCCCACATTGTAGACCTCGCCGTCCTTGCCGCCGTTGGCGACCATGTCGATGGCCTTGCAGTGATCCATAACGTACAGCCAGTCGCGGATCTGCATGCCGTCGCCGTAAACGGGCAGCTGCTTGTGCTGCTTGGCGTTGTTGATGAGCAGCGGGATCAGCTTCTCGGGGAACTGATAGGGACCGTAGTTGTTGGAGCAGCGGGTGATGTTCATCGGCATGCCATAGGTATCGTGGAATGCCTTGACGAACATGTCGGCGCTGGCCTTGGAGGCAGAGTACGGGCTGTGGGGGCACAGCGGGGTGGTTTCCATGAAGTAACCCTCGGCACCCAGGGCGCCGTAGACTTCGTCGGTAGAGACCTGCAGATACTTCTTGCCCTCTTTCCAGGTCTTGGCGGCGGCGTCATACCAGGCGTCCTTGCAGCACTGCAGCAGGTTCACGGTGCCCAGCACGTTGCTCTCGACGAAGATCTCAGGGTTCTTGATGCTGCGGTCAACGTGGCTCTCGGCGGCAAAGTTGATGACATAATCGGGGTCATACTTGGCGATCAGGTCGGTGACCAGGGCCTTGTCGCAGATGTCGCCCTGCACGAAGATGTGGCGGGCGTCGCCCTCGATGTCCTGCAGGTTCTCCAGGTTGCCGGCGTAGGTCAGCTTGTCCAGATTGATGAGGCGGATGTCCTCGTACTTCTCCAGCATGTAATGCACAAAGTTGGAGCCAATGAAACCGGCACAGCCGGTAACGAGATAGGTTTTCATAATTTATAATTCTCCGTTCCAGTTTGCAAAGAAATCGTGTAAGGCATCCTGCCAGTCGCGCATCTCGTCGCCGACGGTGCAGCGCAGCATGCGGTTCTCCAGGGCGCTCCAGGCGGGGCGGCTGGCGCTGGCGGGGTTGGCAGCGGCGTACTCGGCGCTGGTGCAGGGGTTCACCTTGCAGGGCAGGCCGGCTTCCTTCATGATGGCGGAAGCAAAATCATACCAGCTGCAGATGCCGTTGCCAGTGCAGTGGTAGATGCCGTAATCGTGGCTGACGGCCAGCTTGAGGATGTGGTAGGCCAGGTCCACCGCGTTGGTGGGGTTGCCCAGCTGGTCATTGACAACGGTGATCTCGTCGTGGGTCTTGCCCAGGCGGACCATGGTCTTGACAAAGTTTTTTCCATAGTAGCTGTACAGCCAGGCGGTGCGCACGATGAAATGGCGGCGGCAGAACCGCTCGACATACTGCTCGCCCAGCAGCTTGGTCTGGCCGTAGGCCGAGATAGGCGCGGGCACGGCGCACTCGTCCAGGGCGATGCCGCCGTTGGCGACACCGGGGAACACATAGTCCGTAGAAATATGGATCAGGCGGGCGTTGACCTTCTCGCAGGCCAGGGCCAGGTTGCGGGGTCCCAGAGCGTTGACCTTGTAGGCCGCATCGCGGGAGATCTCGCAGCCGTCCACATTGGTGAAAGCCGCGCAGTTGATGACAGTCTCAGGCTGGTGGCGGCGGATATAGTTGATGGTCGCTTCACGGTCGGTGATGTCCAGTTCATCCACATCCACGGGGATGATGGTGGCCTTGCGCAGCCGCTCCGGCAGCGGGCCGAGGACGCAGCTCTCGGCAGCCAGCTGCTTTTGCAGCTCGGTACCCAGCTGGCCGCGGCAGCCGGTAATTAAAATCTTCATGATAACTCCCCTGTTCTGCGCTTAGTACTGCAGCTTGTCGTCGGCCACGTTCTTCAGGTGCTGGCCGTAGGGGCTCTTGCCGTAACGGGCGGCGCTTTCCAGCAGTTTCTCCTTGGTGATCCAGCCGTACTTGTAGGCGATCTCCTCGGGAGCCGAGATCTTAATGCCCTGGCGCTGCTCGACGGTCTGCACAAAGGTGGCAGCTTCCACCAGAGAGTCCATCGTGCCGGTGTCCAGCCAGGCGTAGCCACGGCCCAGCAGCTGCACATCCAGCTTGCCCTCGTCCAGGTACATCTGGTTCAGGGTGGTGATCTCCAGTTCACCGCGGGCGCTGGGCTTGACCTGCTTGGCCATCTTGACGACGTCCTTGTTGTAGAAATACAGGCCGGTGACGGCGTAGTTGCTCTTGGGTTCGGCGGGCTTTTCCTCGATAGAGGTGGCATGGCCGTCCTTGTCAAAGGCGACAACGCCGAAACGCTCGGGGTCGTTGACAAAGTAGCCGAACACGGTACTGCGGCCGGCGGCGGCGTTGGCTGCAGCGCCCTTGAGCCGCTTGGAGAAACCGGCGCCGTAGAAGATGTTGTCGCCCAAAACCATGGCGCAGCAGTCGTCGCCGATGAACTCCTCGCCCAGAATGAACGCCTGTGCCAGGCCGTCCGGGCTGGGCTGCACCTTGTACTGCAGGTGCAGGCCGTACTGGCTGCCGTCCCCCAGCAGGGCCTCAAAACGCGGGGTGTCGGTGGGGGTGGAGATGATCAGGATGTCCTGGATGCCGGCCAGCATCAGGGTGGACAACGGGTAGTAGATCATCGGTTTGTCGTAAACGGGCAGCAGCTGCTTGGAGGTGACCATCGTCAGCGGGTAAAGTCGGGTGCCGGCGCCGCCGGCAAGGATAATACCTTTCATCGTTACAACTCCTTATTTTATATTCCGTGTGCGCCGCCCATCCCACGGGGGCAGGTCCCCCTGGGGCATAATCTCACACAATAGTAGAGTTATTATAACGCATTTACGCCCCGGGCGCAAGGGGCAAATCTTGCCGGAAACTGCGCCCGGCGGCTGGATTTTGTTGCCAATTTGTTACCTTTTTGTGACGATTGCTTGACGTAAAGGGCGCTGTGTGGTACAATGTACAAAACGTAAATGTTAATGGCGCGTATCTCTGCGCTTTTTTATAGCCGATCCTCGGCCTTTGTACTTTGAATTTAAGGAGGCGTTTTCGCGTTGAAACGCTTTTTATGCGCTGCATTTTTTATGGCGCTTGTCGTTTTATTTGCTGCCTGCGGCGCACTGAACAGCAGCACCGCGGCCAGTGCCGCCACGGCGACCCCCACCAGTTCTACCTCCCGCACCCAGAAAAGTGAGCCGGTGCAGGTGAAGGAAAACCCCGCCAAGGTGGATGTGGTCGGTGAGCAGGCCGCGACAGCCCCCACGGCTACCGCAGCCCCCGCCCAGACCCCCGCGACCGGGGATTTCCCGGTGATGTATCTGGCAGGTGTGATCGGGCTGATTCTGATCTGTTCGGCCGGACTTTTAATGCTTCGTAAAATATAAGCGGACAACGCCCTGCGGGGCGTTTTTTTTGTTATACTTAAGCGTAGGTATCGTCTGCGTATGTCCGCCGAGGACGATGGATTTTAAACGGAGAGGAGGCAAAGCTATGCCGCGGCATTACCGCAAACTGCGGGGCAACTCGGCCTATTATCCCTTTGCGGCGCGCACCGGCATGCGGGCCCGCCAGCGGCGGGAGGTCCGCGCCCTGCGCATCGCCGGTACGGTGCTGCTGGGGGCGGCTGCTGCTTTGCTTCTGCGCCAGACTGCAGGCCGCGGCGGCCAGCCGGAAGCTCCGGTACAGCCTGTCCCCTCCCCTGCGCTGGTGGAAACGGCAGAAAACGCCCGCGGCAGCAGCATCACGGTGCAGCCGGTGGCTGCCACCCGCGACGCCCTGGCCGCCACACTGGATGCCGACGATGCCGCTCACGCCACCCCGGCTCCGGCAGCCCCGGCTGCCCACATCCAGGAGGTACTGCCTGCCTACCGCGACCTCTACGAGCAGAACCCCGACCTCATCGGATGGCTGACCATTGACGGCACTGACATCGACCTGCCCGTGGTGCAGACCCCCGGCAACAACGAGTACTACCTGTGCCGCGGCTTTGACCGGCTTTACGCCACCGGCGGCACGCTGTTCATGGACGAGCACTGCTCCATCGATCTCGACGCCCCCACCGCCAACTGGCTGATCTACGGCCATAACATGGCGGACGGTTCGATGTTCGGCCAACTGACCCGCTACCGCAGCGAGGATTTTTACAAAACACACACCACCTTTACCTTTAACACGATCTACGAGACGGCAGCCTGGCAGGTAGTGGCCGCGCTGGATACGACCCTGGGCGCGGATGAACTGCCCTACTACACATTTTTTGATGCGGATACCAAGCTGGAGTGGCAGCAGCGCGTGGACGCCATCACAGCGCTGTCCCTCTATGATACCGGCGTGACGCCGGCATATGGCCAGCAATTGCTGGTGCTTTCCACCTGCGGTACCTCCTCGCCCGCCGCTAAGACCCGCTTTGCCCTGCTGGCAGTGCGGTGCGGCGAAAACTGATTTTGCACTTGCATTTTATAAAAGAATCGTCTATGATGGTGCATGAACTATTTTAGTCAAAAAAGGAGCCTGTACAAACTATGGCAGAATTTACCTATGAAGTTACCGAGCGCATCGCTGTGCTTTCTACCAACGCCCGCGGCTGGGAGCGCCAGCTGAATATGGTCAGCTGGAACGGCAACCCGCCGAAGTATGACATCCGCGATTGGTCTCCGGACGGCAGCCGCATGGCCAAGGGCATCAGCCTGACTGAGGAAGAGCTCAAGACCCTGAAAAAGACATCCTGAACGATATGGAACTGTGAGGTTCGCATGGAAGACTACCGCGCCCGGTTTGTGGAGATCTACAATAAAAACATCACGCGCCCCGGCGCGGACCGCCTGCTGAGCTGGCTGGAGACCACGGACTTTTTCACGGCCCCTGCCTCCACCCGCTACCACGGTGCCTGCGAGTGCGGCCTGGTCATGCACAGCCTGAACGTCTACGACGCGATGATGCAGCATTTTTACACCGAGGGCGAAAACGCCGAAAGCTATGCCATCTGTGCCCTGCTGCACGACCTGTGCAAGGCTAATTTTTACAAAGTCAGCACCCGCAACGTGAAAAACGACGCCACCGGCCAATGGGAGAAAGTGCCGTTTTACCAGGTGGCTGACCAGCTGCCCTACGGCCACGGCGAAAAGAGCGTGTATCTCATCGAGCATTTCATGCGCTTGAAAACCGCCGAGGCTATTGCTATCCGCTGGCATATGGGCGGGTTTGATGATGCCGTCCGCGGCGGCAGCTTTGCCGTGAGCGATGCCTACAACAGCTATCCCCTCGCTGTAAAGCTCCACATCGCCGACCTGACGGCAACTTACCTGATGGAGCAGGGCACCAGCGCTGTGGAAAACGGGCATCCCAAAAACAAATGATTTCATATCGCACCTAGCGGGCGTTGCCACCATGTGGCAACGCCCTTTTTTAGTGGGCTTCTTCCGCCGGGTGGGAAAACGGCTGCATAGGGTGCGTTTCGGGAAAATCGCTGTGTATATGCGCACGCAGTAAAACGGCCAGGTTCTTCCATATAGAGGTGTTCTTCCATTAGCGAATATGGTATACTCAGTTTAGTGCGGTAAATCGAAATTTGAGGAGGTAAGTATGACTGAAAGAGAAAAAATGCTGGCAGGTCAGCTTTATGACTGTGGTGATGCCGAGCTGTTGACACAGTGGCATAAAGCCAAGGATTTGGCAAGAAATTATAATCAAACCGATTCCTTAGATGCCGCAGAAAAAGAAAGAATTCTGAATGAGCTTCTTGGCGGAAAAGGTAAAAACCTGTGGATTACCGCACCGTTCTATGTAGATTATGGAAACAATATTTATTTCGGGAATAACTGCGAAGTAAATATGAATTGCACTTTTTTGGATGACAATATAATTCGTATCGGGGATAATGCCTTAATTGCACCCAATGTGCAGATTTATACGGCATTTCATCCGACAAATGCGGTGGAGCGTTTTGGTGAACCGAAAGCGGATGGCTCGTTTGAGTTTTGTAAAACCAAAACGGCGCCCGTTATTATCGGCGACAATGTCTGGATTGGCGGCGGCGCTATTATTCTGCCCGGCGTTACGATTGGAAATAATGTCGTAATCGGAGCGGGCAGCGTTGTAACGAAAGACATTCCCGACAATGTAATTGCAGTGGGAAATCCCTGCAGAGTAATCAAAGAAAACAAATAAAGACGGATGCTGTATTTTGCATTGCCAAGCCAATAACTTCCAGTCTACCGTACTCGTTCCCGGCAGGGGTTGGGGCAGGTACGCCCCAACAAGAAACTGTCCGCGGGGCAAAAATTGAAAATTTGTGGCCACGGAACGATTCGTGCTCTCATAAACAATAGAAAACCCAGAACTGCACAGCTGATTCAGCCAACAGTTCTGGGTTTCTTGTTATCAGGTCAAAATACTGTTTTACGGGGGCCCTGCCATATGACGGGACCTGCTTTTTCTACAAAAACAATCAATTACTTCAACATCTTATAAATAGCTTCCATATCGCTCTGGTGCAGCACCTTGGCGGAGCCCTTGGCACCGCCGCAGGCGCGGGCGCAGCTGGCGGCCATCTCGGCCATTTGCTCGTCGGTGGGGTCGATGCCCAGCTCCTTGAAGTTGACGGGCATGCCGATGCGATGATAGAACTCCTCCATCGCGGCGATACCGGCCAGCGCGGTCTCCTCATCTGTGGCACCGGGGGTCACGCCCATGACGTTGACGGCGTACTTCACAAAGCGGGGCAGGCAGTCCTTGTAGACATAGCGCGCCCAGCTGGGCCAGACGGCGGCGAGGCCCGCGCCGTGGGTCACGTCGAACATACCGCCCATCTCATGCTCCAGCAGGTGGGGCATCCAGTCGCCGCCGTCGCTGCCGCAGCCGGTCAGGCCGTTGTGTGCCAAAGAGGATGCCCACATCACCTCGGCGCGGGCATCGTAGTTGCGCGGGTCGGTGTGGAGCACTTCGGCGTTGTGCATGACGGTGCGCAGCAGGCCTTCGGCCAGCGCGTCGGTCAGTTCCATCGTGCCGCTGTTGACAAAATAACGCTCCATCGTGTGCATCATGATATCGGCACAGCCGGCCTCGGTCTGGTAGTCCGGCAGGGTCATGGTCAGTTCGGGGTCCATGATGGCAAACTTCGGGCGGGCCAGGTCGTCGTTGTAGGCGCGCTTTTCCTCGGTGTCGGTGTTGGTGATGACGCAGCTGTTGCTCATCTCAGAGCCAGCGGCGGCGATGGTCAGCACGGATGCAACCGGGAAGCAGGCTTTGGCCTTGCGCTGGCCCGCGTACAGCTCCCAGACATCATGCTCTGGCTCAGCCAGGCCGTAAGCGATGGCCTTGCAGGAGTCGATGACCGAACCGCCGCCGACAGCCAGCAGAAAGTCTACGCCGTTGGCCTTGGACAGCTCAATGCCCTCGCGCACCTTGGCCAGATGCGGGTTAGGCACAACGCCGCCCAGTTCCACGTGGAAGATGCCCGCCTCATCCAGCGACTTCTTGACGCGGTCCAGCACGCCGGAACGCACAGCGCTCTGGCCGCCGTAGTGGATCAGCACGCGGGTGCCGCCAAACTGCTTCATCAGCTCGCCGACTTTTTCGACCGAACCTTTGCCGAACGCGACTTTGGTCGGGGTGTAATAGGTAAATCCAAGCATTGTAAAAACCTCCTGCTTACTTTGGATGCTGCCAAAATCGTGCATCTTGCACAAAATTCAGACGCATACATCCGTTTTTTCTAATCATAGCACAGAGCGCAGGCGGGCGCAAGAGGAAATTTTGTGGGCCTCATGGCAGGGCTTATTCCGTCGGCAGGCTGACGTCCCACTGGGCTAGTTCGACCAGCGGATCGGTGTTTTTATCCACCAGTTTTACGGTCAGACCGGCGGCATCGGCGGGGGCAGCGTCAAAGTCGTAGCTGACGGTGCTGCTGTCTGCACTGGGGCGGCTGCTGGCGCATTGCAGCTTTTGGCCATCCGCGGAGAACAGCTGCAGCGTGGCGCCTTCGGGGGCATCTGCCGATAGCTGTACCGTTACACGGGTCTCGCCGGGGGCAGCGATCACGCTGGACAGCGTATAGCCGTTGACTTCCGGTTCGGAAACCGTACCGATACGGTTGGCCGTATCGCCGGACGAGACGGTAAAGTTCAGCTTCCAGCGGCCATCCAGCCTGGTGCGCAGATAGCTGCCGTCGGCATCATAGGCATTCTGCACGCCGGTCAAGCCCGCCACGGTCAGCTGGCAGTCGATGGCAGCGGGGTCGCCGTTGTAGTCCGCCAGGTCATAGTCCATGGCGGCGGCGTAGGTGTGGTCGTCCACTTTTTCAAACACAAAACCGTTCTGGGGGTAAAGGGCCTGCCCGTTCGCTAGCAGGGTGCCGTCGGCCTGCGCCTGGCAGATCTCGATCCAGCCTTCGCCGCCCGGATTCTGGGTCAGCCAGTCGTAACCCGCCAGACTGTCATTCCCGTCCGGGGCGGTCAGCGTCAGGCCGATGCGCAGGTAGAGGCCGTCGCAGTAGACCTGGTTCAGCGTCAGGGTGTAGGGGCTGGCGGTGCTGCTCTCCCCTGTCTCGCTCTGGCTTTCCGGTACGGCAGGCACTGCGGCCTGCTGGGCATAGCCGGAAAGCCGGTCGCTTTTCAGTTGGTTTTTGCTGTCATGCTGATTGAGGAAACTGAACACATCCCCCACAAAGGGCAGACCCTCGGCCAGCGCAGGATTCACTGTATTGACCCCGCACAGTACGGCCATGCAGGCGGCGACTCCGGCCAGTGCCCTGCCCCAGACAGGAACGCGGCGGCGCTTGGCGGATTTTGCACGGTGTACAGATTTTTTGCGCGGTGCTTCGCCGGATTCGACGTGTACTTTTGCCAGTACAGCATCGGCCAGGCGGTCGCTTTCGGCGGCGGTCAGCGGTGTTTCCTCGGTGGGCAGGGCGTCAAGCTCGTTCCAGAATGTATGCAGATCAGCCATGTGTATAACCCCTTTCCTGTAATTGGCGGCGCAGGCGGTCGCGCCCGCGGCTCAGCCGGGTGTTTACGGTGGATACCCGCAGATCCAGCGCGGCGGCAATCTCCCTGCTGGATTGCATCAGGTAGTATTTGCGCAGAAATATCTCACGGTCGGGCGGCTCCAGCGCTGCCACCAGCGCGGCCAGCTCGTCGGCGGTATCCCCGGCCGGGTCGGCGGGCAGGTCGGCGATGGTGGCGGCCAGTTCATCGGTCAGCGGCAGAGTGTCGTGCCGCTGTAAGGCGCGGTAACGGTTGATGGCGGTATTCCGTGCTGTGACGATGAGCCAGGCCCGCACCGGTGTGCCAGTGGCCTCCAGCCGGGCGGCATTGCGCCACAGCGCCACAAATACATCGGCGGTACATTCCTCTATATCCCGGTCGTGCCCGGGCAGGATGCGGCGGGCAATGCCCCGCACCAGCGCGGCGTAGTCCCGCATGGCCCACCGCAGCCCGGTATCCGGGTCCTGCCGGATGGCCTGCAACAGCGTGGGCGTGGTGTTTGTTTGCATGAGCTTCAACTCCTTTTGTTTTGGCGCCTTTCACTCTTATAGACAAGCGGGACGGAGAAAATCTTACAGGGAAATGGGGAAAAGTTTCGGGCCGATGACGAGCATCGTCCCCTACAGAAGTGGAGCGTGAGGCAACAAAAAACTCCCCGATCTTCATCGGGGAGTTTATGTACAAATTATTGGTTATCGCCCATGCGGTCGATCTGATCCTGCAATAGCTGGGATACTGGGCGGTTCACGCTGCGCAGGCGGCGTACCGGCTTGGCGGGCGCATGGTGCGGCGTTGCCTTGACCCGGAACTTCTCCGGCTTGGGCGGTGCGGCCTGGGGCTGAGGCTGCTGCGCAGGCTGGGGAGTCTGGGGTACAGGCTGCGGCACAACCGGTGCGGCGGGCGCACTTTCCGTGGGCAACGGATCCACGGGAATATCCGTCTCCGGGGTGCCCTGGGCATAATCGCGCATTTCCACGCCCAGCTCCTTCAACTCGGCCTCGGTCTCATCCAACGCCTGGTAGATGGCCAGAGTCAGGTTATCGAGGTCCAAAGTGGCAGCGCTCAAACGCTGATCCACCCGTGCCAGGCGGTCGCGCACCAGCATTACGCCGGAGGCAATGCCCCGGGCATTCTCGGCCATGCGGGATTTCTGGGTGTCGGCCTGCTGCTTCAGCTCCTTTTCGGCGCTCTCGGCATACAGCTTGGCATCGGCCAGAATTTTCTGGGCTTCCAGCTTGGCTTCCCGCACTACATCGGGCGTGGGGGCCGGGGCTGCGTTCAACTGGCGGGCTGCAGCCAACTGCTGCGTCAGCGTTTCGTTCTGTTGCTGCAGATCGTGGCATTTCAGCTGCCAGATGTTGGCGTTTTTCTGGATCTCCCGGTGCTCGCTCTGGAAGGCTTTTTTCGACGGATGGTCTCCAGCTGCTCGTCGCTTCGTGGCGCTTGGCCTCGGCCAGGTCAGCCCGCTGGTTCGCGGCGGCTAGCTCGGCTTTCAGGGCCTCGATGCGGCTTCGGCATGCCTCGCTCGCTGCGCAGATCATCCAGCTTGGACTGCAGCTGCTGCAGCTGGCGGTTGTACTCCAGCTCGTGCTGCTGGGCCTCGTTGGCCAGTGCGTTCATGTAAGCCAGCACGTCATTTTTATCAAAGCCGAACAAGCTGGAACGAAAACCCTGTTCCTGAATGTTCATCGGTTCAGACGGCATGGCTTTTTACATCCTCTCGCAAAAAAATCATTAAGAACGCTTGTTCAGGATGCTGAGCAGGTCGTCAAAGTAATCGCCGTCATCCTCTTCCTCGGCAGGGGCTGCGGGCTGTGCGGCCACAGGCGTGTCCATGCCGGTGCTGAAGGACTGGGTGAAGATCGGGTTGGGCATGACGGGGTTGACCTGCGGCTGGACAGGCTGCACGGGCTGGACCGGAGCAGCGGCAGGCTGTGCGGCGGGCTGGGTAGCGGCCTGTGCGGCACGCTTGGCGTCAACATGGGCCTGAATGGGCTCGTCGACCTCGGGGGTGCTCTCGAAGCCGGTGGCAACGACGGTGATGCTCATCTCGTCGCTCAGGCGCTCGTCGAACGCAGTACCCCAGATGATGTTGGCATCGGGATGTGCGGACTGGGTGATCATGGAGGCAGCGGTCTCGACATCCTCCAGGCCGATGTCCGGGCTGGAAGTGATGTTGATGATGACACCGCGTGCGCCGGCGATGCTGGTCTCCAGCAGCGGGCTGGAGATGGCAGCCTTGGCGGCATTCTCGGCCTTGCCGGCGCCCTTGGCGACGCCGACACCCATGTGGGCGAAGCCGGCGTCCTTCATGATGGAGCGGACGTCTGCGAAGTCCAGGTTGATGAAGGCAGGAATGTTGATCAGGCTGGAGATGCTCTCAACGCCCTGACGCAGCACGTTGTCGGCAGCCTCAAAAGCGTTCATCAGGGTGATGCTCTCCTGGCTGATGAGCTTCAGGCGCTCGTTGGGAATGACGATCAGGGAGTCGACGTGCATCATCAGGGAGGCGATGCCCTGCTCGGCCTGGGCCATCTTGCGCTTGCCCTCAAAGGCGAAGGGCTTGGTGACGATGCCGACGGTCAGGATGCCCAGATCGTGGGCAGTCTCGGCCACGACAGGGGCAGCGCCGGTGCCGGTGCCGCCGCCCATACCGGCGGTGATGAAGACCATCTGGGCGCCCTTCAGGGCGTTGGAGATCTCATCCTTGCTCTCCTCGGCAGCGCGCTGGCCGATCTCGGGATCAGCGCCGGCACCGCGGCCCTTGGTGAGCTTTGCGCCCAGCTGGACCTTCTGGGTGGCCTTGGAATTCAGCAGAGCCTGCTGGTCGGTGTTCATTGCGACGAACTCGACACCGGAGAGGCCGGACTCGACCATGCGGTTGACAGCGTTGCCGCCGCCGCCGCCCACGCCGATGACTTTAATGTTGGTCACATTTTGCATTTCTTCGTCAAGAACGAATGCCATGAGTGTATCCCCCTAAAAGTGATGTTGTGAAACCGGATTCCTGGGGTGCACCCACGCATGGGCACACTAATCCGTGGATTTTTTACATATAACTGTTTATAAGAATAGCAAATTTTCCGCGCAATTTCAATACCTTAGCGAGAAATTCATAAAAAAATACGGCCTGCCCTGCCCTTTTGGACAACGCAGGCCGCGATAGAGACTGTATTTTTAGTGCAAAGCTACATACTTTGTGTAAGAATGTGAAAAATTTGAGAAGTGGAGCTGCCATGATTGGCCGTGTACCGGGGCGGCTCCCCCGTAGGGGCCGGGCATGCCCGGCCCGGTGGTGTAACGTGAGCGGCAGTCTGCGGGCAGTCTCAGGAGATCTCCGCCCCCAGCCCGCGCAGCGCCCCGGGCAGGTCCTCATACCCGCGGGGGATGTGCCCGGGGTCGCGCAGGCGAGTCTCACCGTCCGCGGCCAGTGCCGCCGCCAAAAGCGCCGCTCCGCCGCGCAGGTCGGGCGCGGTGACGTCCGTCCCGTGCAGGACGGCCCCGCCCGGGAGCGTCAGCTGCCGCCCCCTGACCGTGCAGGCCGCGCCCATGGCGGCAAAGCCCGCGGCACAGGCAAAGCGGTTGGCAAACAGGCTGTCGTAAATTTCGCTCGCCCCCGCTGCCGTCAGCAGCACGGCGGCGGCCAGCGGCGCAGTGTCGGTGGCAAAGGCGGGCCAGGCGTCGGCCCGCAGGTGTGCCCCGCCCCGCAGCGGCACGGCGGGGTCACGGGCCAGCCGCACGCAGTCTCCGGCCCGGCTGACCTGCACGCCGGTCCCGGCCAGAAAGCGCAGAAACGAGTCATAGCTGGCCGGGTCGCAGCCCGCAATTTCGATCTGTCCGCCCGCGCACGCCAGTGCGGCGGCGTAGGTCGCGGCGGCGATGCGGTCCGGCAGCGGGCGGTGAAAGGCTCCGCCCAGCGGTCTGCCGCCCTGCACCGTCAGCACCGGCGTGCCAGCGCCCTGAATATCCGCCCCGCAGGCAGACAAAAACGCGATCATGTCGCCGATCTCCGGCTCCTGCGCTGCGCCGCGCAGCACGGTCTGCCCCGCGGCGCAGCAGGCGGCCATCAGCAGGGTCATTGTGGCCCCGACGCTGGGCAACCGCAGTGTAAAATCCACCCCATGCAGCGGCCCCGTGCGCCGCAGCGTGACGGCGATGCCCTCCAATTCCACCTGGGCACCCATGGCCGCCAGCCCGGCCAGGTGGATGTCGACGGGACGGGGGCCCAGCTTGCAGCCGCCCGGGCAGCGGCAGGCGCACCTCGCCCACCCGGCAGAGCAGCGGCGCCAGGTAGAATACCGAGCTGCGCATGGCCCCGGCCAGATGCTCCGGGATGTCGCCGCAGAGATGGTCCGCGGGACGGGTGCAGAGGTCCGCCCCGCAGCGCCGCACCCGGGCCCCGACAGCGTCCAGCAGCGCCAGGCTGGTGTCCACGTCGGCCAGACGCGGGACGTCCCGCAGGCGGCAGGGGCCGTCGCAGAGCAGCGTCGCCGCCAGCAGCGGCAGGGTGCTGTTTTTGGCGGCGGCAGGCCGGATGCTGCCGTGCAGGGTGCGTCTGCCGTGGATGGTAATCGTCTGCATGAGCGGGGCCTCCTAAACCAATGATATTGCCGGAAAGCGGGAGGATGCGCGGCAGGGGCCGCATATAGGCGGCCCGCAGCCTTTCGGCAGACAGCCGGCTGCCTTACACGCGCGGGCCGGGCATACCCGGCCCCTACCGGGCGGCATTGTCAGTCAACGGGCCGCCGCATACTCTCCCCTCGTCCGGCCCTGCGGGGCGACCTTCCCCCAAGGGGGAAGGCAAGGGGTATCTCTACCCCGTTATATGCCGCGTTCCCTCCCGCTTATTACAGCAGCAGCGGCTGGATCTGCACGCCGCGCAGCGCGGCCTCTAATGTGTCGGGCAGGAGCGTGAAATCGCTTTTCAGGCTGCACGGCTTTTTGTAGCTGTCGTCCTGGCCGAAGGGCACAAAATAGTAGCTACGCCGCTGCAAAAGCTGGCCCAGCGCCGGGGCACTGCCCGAAAGCCCATCGTTCGTGGACGGGGCGATAATAATGGGCCGTCCGCCGCGCAAAAGGCTTTTTGCGGCCAGCGTCACGGGAGTCGAGCTGATGCCTGCGGCCAGCAGCGCCATCGTGGTGCCGGTGGCCGGGGCAATGATGAGAGCCTCGGCAAGCCGCTGCGGGCCGAGCGGCTCAACGGCCTGCAGGGTCGTCAGCGGTCTGTGGCCGGTCACTTCATATAAGGTCTGCCGCAGGGCCGACGCGGTGCCGAAGCGGGTATCCAGCCCGGCGGCGCTGGCACTCAAAACGGGCAGGACGTCCCACCCGCGGGCAGTCAGGACACGCAGCTGGGGCAGCACCGCAGCAAAGCTGCAAAAGCTGCCGCACAGCGCAAAGGCGACGGTGCGTTTGGATTGGGTGGTCATGGGGCGGTGCTCCTTTCGTCGGGATCGCGTTCTTCCAGGATCGCCAGCACGGTCTGTGCAATCAGCGCCCCGGCTGTCTGCGGCGCGCAGCGGCCCGGCAGGGCCAGGGCGTGCTCGGCGTGCAGACCCAGTTCCTCGGCGGCGGCAAAGTCGGTGCCGCCGGGCAGACTGGCCAGGTCAATGATGAGCGCCCCGCCCGGCAGCTGCTGCAGAAGGGCCCGGGGCAGCACCGGCGCGGGGATCGTGTTGATGACGGCGTCAAAGCCGGGCAGCAGTGTGGGCAGGGCCGTCAGGGGCGCGGCGCGGCACCCGGCACAGCGGGCATTGGCGCGCTGCTCGGGGCTGCGGGCGGCCACGGTGACGCGCCCGCCCAGCAGCACCAGCCGCCGTGCCACGGCGCGCCCGACGCGGCCATAGCCCAGCACGAGAAAGCCGCTCTCCCAGATCGTGCGCTCCCGCAGGCGGAGCAGCAGCTCAAGACAGCCCTCGGCGGTGGGCACGGCGTTCAGGCATTCCAGCTCGGGCCGCAGAAAATAATCGATCAGCGGCAGCCCGGCCTCCCGCGCGGCCATCCGCACCGGCATCCCGGGGCGGCCCGCTAAGATCAGCGTCCCCTGCCCCGCACCCTGCAGTGCGCGGGCGACCTCGTCACTGACGCGGCCCTGGGACATGGGCAGCAAAATGTAATCGGCTGCGGCGGCATTGTCGGCGGCGGTCACGCCGTAACCCGCACGGCGCAGCACGCGCGCCGCCGCCTGCTGGCGGGCATCGTGCCCGACCACGCAAAATGTTTTCGGCATAGGCGCTCACCTCGGTTTGATTTGCGCCATACTATGCCGGGGCGCGTGTACCTGTGCCTTCTGCCTTCCCCGTCGGGGGAAGGTGGCCCGCAGGGCCGGATGAGGGCAGAGTATGCCCTATTGCCAATTCACGGGCAATTGCGGCGGCTCTGCCCTCATCAGTCGCTTTCAGCGACAGCTTCCCCCGAGGGGGAAGCCGCGGCACGCAAAAAAGGCACCCACCTTTTCCTAAAAGATGGATGCCTTTTTACTCAATAATATTTCAGCCCGTCGCACTGGCCGCGCCAGACGAGGAGCGGGTTGATGGGCACGGTGCCGATGCGCAGCTCGGCCACAACGGTCCTGCCGCTGGTGCCCAGCAGCTGGCCCTGCTTGACATCGTCCCCGGCCTCGACGTCCAGTGCGGTCAGGCCGTAGAAGATGCTCCTGAGGCCCGCGCCGTGGTCGATGACGACGGTGTAGCCGTAGCTGCCGCCAAGGCCCTCGGCCAGCAGCACATGGCCGCTGGCGGGCACGATCATAGAATCCTTCGACTTTTTCGGCTTGATGACGACATTTGTCGAGGTGCGCCCGCCATAGCCGTAGTTCGTGCTGCGCTCGCTGTAGGAACGGCCCACATACTCGGTCGCGCCGAGAGCAGCGGTGTGTCAAAGCTGTCCAGGAACGGCTGCACAAAGCCGCCCGTGGCCCACTGGATCTCGCCGCCGTCAGTCGTCAGCAGCCTGCGGACGGCATCGGGGGCGTCGTCCGCGCCGATGTAGGGCGTGGCGTCAGCTGGGACTTGGAGGAGTAATCCTTGTAGCTGAATCCGCCGTCGGTCACTTTCAGGTACAGTGTGGTGGAGTAGCGGCCCACCTGCACGTCGATGGTCTCGGTGCCTAAGGCTGCGTTCCACGGGGATGGGCAGGTAGCACACCCAGCCGTTGGAGGACTGGATAAAGCCCTGATTTTTCAGCGTGGTGGTCAGGGTGGGGGCGTCGTTCTCGTAACTGCCGGTCACACGGATGGCGGCTACGCCGCCCTGCTCGATGGTATTCTCACTTAAATAAACGGACGGCTCGATGGCAATATCGAAGGTGAACAGCCAGGTCTCGGAGCCGGTGATGTCGGCGGCGCCTGCTGCGCGGGAGCCGGTAACGCTGGCCACCAGCTTGGCGGTGTAGGTGCCGGTCTCGTCAAAGCAATAGCCGCTGAACTCCGACAGCGTACCCTCGAACACGGTCTCCTTGTCGGCGTCGGTCACGGTCAGCTGGGTGGCGTAGTTGGTGGAGCTGATCGTAATATCCGGCGACAGCGTGGAGATGGGGTCCTCCAGCACAGCGGGGACGGAACTATAAGTTTCGGCGTAGGTACGCTTGAACCAGTTGCCGATGACCGGCACATGCCACTTGTAGGCCGAAGGCTCCAGCGTCTGCCCGGCGAAGGTCACGCGGATGGAAGGCAGCATATCGGGGGTGGCGCTGCGGTACAGGTAGGCCACGCCGATGCCGGCCACCACCAGCACAAACACCACCACCAGCAGCAGCCACCTGGCCATGCCGGTCACGCCGCTGCGCACAACATCCCCCACGGTGGCGGGGGTGTCATCCTCCGCCGCATCGTCGTCGGACGAGGTGTCGGTATCCTCCCCGGCGGGAATATCCATGTTGGCGGTGATCTGCTCCACCGAGAGCTGCACTGTGCGGGTCATGTCCAGCAGGCGCTTTTCATCGATGGGCGGCAGCTCCACGGTCTCCTCGTCGGCCTCAGCGGCATCCAAGGCAGCGTCTTCGTCAGCTGCGGCCTCCTCCGTGGGGGCCTCTGCGGTGGCATCCTCCTCTGCGGGGGCGCTGTCCTCAGCAGGCGTTTCCGGCTCTGCTTCGGGTTCGCCTTCTTCTGCGGGGGCTTCCTCGGGGGCTTCCGGCGCTTCGGGGGTGGCGTCTGCCGCTTCTTCAACAGGTTCCGCTTCGCTCTCCCCTGCCGGTTCGGCGGGGGCATCCTCGGCAGCGGCCGTAGCGACGGCTTCTTCCGCCGGCGCGGTCTCCGCAGGGGGCGCGGCTTCGGGCTGCGGGGCTGCCTGGGGGGCAGTATCCGGTGCGGTCTGGGCCGGGATGTTGTCGTTTTTCTTGCTCATCTGTACTCTTCCCAAAATCCTCTTGGTGTTGCCCCATCGTGGAAAAACAGGCGGCAGCCGGGGCCGGGCTGTACCCAATGAAAAATTTATTCAGACTCGCGGTATTGCAGACCACTGCGGCCCGCCATGGCAGGCTCCGGGTCTACCGATTTGCTGCCGATGCGCAACTCAAAGATCAGGTCGTGGTCGGTGCCCGCCGTGCCTACGGGGGAGCCAGCTTCGATCGTCTGGCCGCGCTGGGCGGTGACGGTCTTTAACCCGAACAGATAGCTTTTCACGCCGCAGCCGTGGTCGATGACCACCGTGCCGCCGGTCAGGGTCAGGGTATCCGCCAGCACAACGGTGCCGCTCTGGGGTGCGGTGATGGTCTCGTTGTCGGGGGCGGAGTAGGTCAGCCCGGTGGATTGGCCGCTGCGCTGGCCGTCCCGCATCTGGATGTCGCCGTAGTGCACGGCAATGGCGCTGCTGCTGGGGGCCACGAACAGCCCGTTCCACAGCTTTTGGCCGGTGCTGTTGGTGTACAGCGGCCAGATGGCGTTGCGGTACTCCTCGGCCCCGCCCACGTCTTCCTCGGCGGGCAGTTCCACCGTCTTGTGCTGGGTGTTGGTCACGGTCAGGGTCAAGTCGCGGGTCAGGCTGCCGCAGGTCAGCTGCAGGGTATGGTCGCCACCCTCGGCGTTGTAGGTGACGGGGATATACCCCATGTAGCCGCTGGCGGTGCGGCGGAACCAGACGGTGCCCAGATCGGTCTCCAGGCTCGGCTCGCCGTCCAGAATACCGGTGAGATACAGCGCCACTACGCTGCCCTGGGCGGCGCGGTCGCTGCTCAGGGTCACGGTGGGGGCCATCGACATGGTGTACCCGGCGCGGTAGGCGTACCAGCCCTGGGCGTCGGCGGGGGGCTCGTTCTCCTGGTGGTAGGCTTTTACAATAATTTGGTAGTCGCCGTTGGCGGCGTAGGTATAGGTGTTGCAGGTGGAGGCATCGCCGGTCCAGGCCGTGCCATCGGGCGCGGTGATGGTCACTTCGGCGCGGGTGACCCAATCCGGCAGCACCAGCTGGGGCGCGGTATCGGTAAAGGTGCCCAGCTTTTGCACGGTCAGGTTGGTGGGGCTCTGGTAGTGCTTGCTTACTTTGTCGCCCAGCACGGGGATGGTCCAATCCCACCCGTTGGGGGTGAGGGAAGTGTCCCCAAAGGTGACAACCTCCTGCGGGAGGTCTTTTTCGCCGGTGCGGCTGTAGAGAAACGCGGCGGTGCCGCCTAAGATCAGCGCGACCATGGCAATGACCATAGCAAGCCAGAGCAGCAGTTTGCGCATAGTTTTCTCCTATAGGCAGTAGCGATGGAAAAGCCGGACGCACAAGGCGGCGCCCGGCTGAGAGACTCAGTTTTTACTCGGCGTCAGCGGCGTCAGGGGCGTCGGCTGCGGGCTGGGCGGGGATCTTTTCGTAGACGGTGTCGTCCTGGAAATCGTCATCATCGCCGTAATCGTCACCGTCATCGCTGAACAGCAGGCGCTCGTACTCGTCCAGCTCCTTCTCGCGGTGATAGAGGTAGAGGGCGGCGGCGGTCAGGGCACCGGCAGCAGCAAAGAAAAAGGCCAGCACAGCACCGAACGTGGATTTCTTCATCATGGGGAAAACTCCCTTCCTGGCGGTAAGAATACCGTAGATTCGTAATTTTTTCTTTCGGGCGGTCTGCGAGGCAGATACCGCTATGCCCCTATTATACCCGACCCGGGGCCGGAATACAACACAAGAATTGTAAAATTTGAAAGTTCCTTGGTTGTGCCATGCCTGCTTTAACGATTTAAAGAGCTGACTTGACATTCGTGGGAAAATGGGGTTTACTTTACTATAGTAGATTGTTGAAAGCCTCCCTCTGTGAGGGAGGTGGCCCGAAGGGCCGGAGGGAGAGACAATTCCTATATTGCCTGCTAAATCGTAGGCTCTCTCCCCCCACCGCCTATCGGCGGAGCCCCCTCCCAGGGGGCCTTTTCAAGCATCCGCTTGGACCCACGTATGATATATTATACTTACAAAGGATTGAAAATCTATGCAAAAAGACCTGACCACCGGCAGTGTATTCAAAAATGTGCTTTATTTCTCGCTGCCCTACCTGCTGTCGTATTTTTTGCAAACGCTGTACGGCATGGCAGACCTGTTCATCATTGGCCAGTTTGAGGGCACAGCCAGCATCACGGCGGTGTCCATCGGCAGCCAGATCATGCACATGATCACGGTCATGCTGGTGGGGCTGGCCATGGGTGTTACCGTGGGCATCGGCCGGGCAGTGGGCGCCCACGATGACCGGGGCGCAGGCGCGGTCATCGGCAACGCGGTCATGCTGTTTCTGGCGGTGTCGGTGGCTATGGCCGCAGTGCTGACGGCGCTGGTGCAGCCGATTTTAAGCATGATGTCCACCCCGGCCGAGGCTGTGCCCGGCGCGGCGGCTTACCTAACCATCTGCTTCATCGGCATCCCCTGTATTACGGCGTACAATATTATTGCGTCCATCTTCCGCGGACTGGGCGATTCCCGCAGCCCGATGTACTTTATCGCCGTTGCCTGCGCCGCCAACATCGGGCTGGACTACCTGTTTATGGGGGCACTGCACATGGGCCCCGCCGGTGCGGCGCTGGGTACCATGCTGGCCCAGGGTATCAGCGTTGTCGTCTCGCTGGCGGTCATTCTGCGGCGCAAAAGCGGCATCCGGCTGTACAAAAGTGACCTGCGGCCGCAGAAAAACGTCATTGGCCGCATTCTGCGCATCGGCGTGCCGATCGCGCTGCAGGACGGACTGATCCAGATCGCGTTTTTGTTCATCACCGTCATCGCCAACCGCCGCGGCCTCACGGACGCAGCCGCCGTCGGCATCGTGGAGAAGATCATCAGCTTCCTGTTCCTCGTGCCGTCCTCCATGCTGTCCACGGTGTCGGCGCTGGGGGCCCAGAACGTGGGCGCAGGAAAGCACGACCGTACCGCCGGGACACTGTACTACGCCATCGGCATTTCGCTGGCCTTTGGGGCTATCGTGGGTGTGCTGGTGCAGTTTATCGCCCCCAATGCCGTGGCTCTGTTTACCAGCGACGCGGCTGTGGCTGCGGCGGGCGGCTGGTATCTGCGCGGGTATATCTGGGACTGCTTCTTTGCGGGTATCCATTTCAGCTTCAGCGGGTATTTCTGCGCTTACGGCCGCAGCGAGCTTTCGTTCCTGCATAACATTTTGGCCATCGTGCTGGTGCGTGTGCCGGGGGCCTATTTCATGTCCAAGCTGTTCCCGGACAACCTGCTGCCCATGGGCCTTGCCACGGCGGTCGGCTCGCTGCTGTCGGTGCTCATCTGCCTGACAGCCTACCTGCTGCTGAAACGCAAAGGCACCTTTGGAGGGAAAGCAGCGTAAACTACTATCATCACTATCATTTTCATCATTATCATCATTTGCATCATCACCAGCATAGTTTGCTTATTATCCATATTATCCTTACTATCCAAACTATCCTATCCATCCTACCCATCACAACCATCCTATCCCGCATCATATAGAATTATTATATAATATAACATAAGTTACAATAGGATACTTATGATGCTTAGGAGGGATGTGATGGGTAAAGATGGAAAGGATAGTAATGATAGTAATGAAAATGATAGTAATGATAAATAGGATAAATAAGCGAAATAGGATAGTGAATTTATAGTAGGCATATAACTGCAAAAAGCTCCCTCAATACGAGGGAGCCTTTCTGTTTTATTACCGTTTTACATATGCCCCAAACGCGTTGGGCACGGGGTACACCTCGGCCAATTGTTCGGGGGCGGCCCAGACGAAACCGTCCGGCAGTGCGCAGGCATCGGCTCGTCCGCGCCAGCCGGAAAGCTGCCACACCCGGTGGGTGAACACATGCTTCGCGGGCGGCAGCGGCTCGGTCAACGTGGCCTGTACGCCCAGCTTCGCCAGCGCGGCGGTCAGCTCGTCCTTGGTCAGTGCCTTTTCCCAGGCGGCGGGCTGCCACAAACCGGCCAGCAGCCCCTTGGCAGGGCGGCGCTGCAAAAGCAGCCCTGCGTCGCTCTCCACCAAAGCCACCGTCACGGGCACCGTCGTCTTGGCCTTGGGGGCGGGCTTTACCGGCAGCTCCCCTGCCCTGCCGGCGGCGTACCCTAAGCAGCGGTCGGCCAGCGGGCATTCCTCACAGTGGGGCGTACCGGGGATGCAGACCAGCGCACCCAGCTCCATCAGGGCCTCGTTGTAGGGGCCGGGCGTGGCCTTGGGCATCTGGTCCAGCACACGTTGGGTAAAGGCTTTCTTCGTTGCAGGGGCCATGACGTCGGCGTCGTCGTTGTACAGCCGGGCAAACACGCGCAGCACGTTGCCGTCCACGGCGGGTGACGGGGATGCCAAAGGCAATGCTGGCAACCGCGCCCGCCGGTGTAGTCACCGATGCCCGGCAGACTGCGCAGGGCGTCGTAGTCGGCGGGCAGGTCGCCGCCGTACTGCTCGCAGACGATGCGGGCAGCCTTTTGCATGTTGTTGACGCGGTTGTAGTACCCAAGCCCCTGCCACAGCTTGCGCAGGGCGTCCGGCTCACAGACGGCCAGGGCGGCGGGGTGGTAAAGCCGCGATAAAGCGGTTGTAATAGGGGATGGCCGCGGCTACGCGGGTCTGTTGGAGCATGATCTCGCTGACCCAGATATGGTAGGCAGAAGGCTCCTGCCGGAAAGGCAGGAGCCTCTTATTTGCGTGAAACCATTGCAGCAGCGGTGCAGCAATGGGCTGCATTAAAAACCACCGCAGGTACGGGGGAAGGGGATGACGTCGCGGATGTTGGGGATGCCGGTGACGTACATCAGCAGGCGCTCAAAGCCCAGGCCGTAGCCCGCATGCTTGACGCTGCCGAAGCGGCGCAGGTCGAGGTACCAATCGTAGTCAGCGGGGTCCATGCCCAGCTCTTTGATGCGGGCGGTCAGTACGTCGAGGCGCTCCTCGCGCTGAGAGCCGCCGATCAGCTCGCCGATGCCGGGCACCAGCATATCAGCGGCGGCCACGGTCTTGCCGTCCTCGTTCTGGCGCATGTAGAAGGCCTTGATCTCCTTCGGGTAGTCGGTGACAAAGACCGGCTTCTTGAAGATCTGCTCGGTCAGATAGCGCTCGTGCTCGGTCTGCAGGTCGGTGCCCCACTCGACTTTATACTGGAAGTTGTCGTTGTTCTTCTTCAGCAGTTCGATGGCGTCGGTGTAGGTGACGCGGGCAAAGTCAGAACTGGCAACCAGCTCCAAGCGCTCGATCAGGCCCTTGTCAAAGAACTGGTTGAAGAAAGCCAGCTCATCGGGGCAGTTGTCCAGCAGGTAGCGGATGACGTAGCGGGTCATGGCCTCGGCGGTCTCCAGGTAGGTGTTCAGGTCGGCAAAAGCCATCTCGGGCTCGATCATCCAGAACTCGGCCGCATGGCGGGTGTCGTAGCTCTTCTCGGCGCGGAAGGTGGGGCCGAAGGTGTAGACGTTGCCCATGGCCATGGCCATGGCCTCGGCCTCCAGCTGGCCGGAAACGGTCAGGTTGACGGGACGCTTGAAGAAGTCCTTGGTGTAGTCCACGCCGCCCTCTTCGTTGCGGGGAATGTCGTTGAGGTCAAGGGTGGTCACTTGGAACATCTCGCCGGCACCTTCGCAGTCAGAGCCGGTGAAAATCGGCGTATGCACGTAGGTGAAGCCGTGCTCATGGAAGAACTGGTGCAGGGCAAAAGCAGCCTGGCCGCGCACACGGAACGCCGCGTTGAAGGTGTTGGTGCGGGGGCGCAGATGGGTCATGGTGCGCAGGTAGTCCATGCTCATCTTCTTTTTCTGCAGCGGGTACTCGGGGCCGCAGGGGCCGAGCACGGTGATTTCATCCGCATTGATCTCAAAGGGCTGCTTGGCGCCCGGGGTCACAACAACGCTGCCGGTGACCTCAAAGCTCGTGTACAGGCCGCACTTGGCGATCTCGGCATAGTTGGCCAGTTTGTCAGCCTGGAAAAACAATCTGGACGGGCTTATAGCAGCTGCCGTCGGACAGCGAGATAAAGCCGATATTTTTAGAATCGCGCACAGTCTTGGCCCAGCCGCAGACGGTGACCTTGGTGCCGTCGGCAGGGGTGGCCTTGTACAGCGATGCAAGTTCCGTTCTCTGCATGGAAATTCCTCTCCTCTATAATGTTCAATTGTAATTAGGTATTTATTAAAATAACCGATAGTGTTGCAGGAAAAGTAAAGAACTGATTTTTACGGCTGCTGCCCGCCCAGCAGCTCCGCCAACGGGGCGTCGGGGACGCCGATTCCAGCGGCAAGGGATGAATCCCGCCCCTGATTAAAATTCCTCCCAGCACCGCCGCCAGCGCCTTGGCGGCGTACTCTCCGGCGCGGAGGGCCTCGTCCAGCGTGTTTGCGTGGCCGCCGATCTCTATCAGCAAGACTGCCTGTGGTCAAATCCTGATTGTAAAACCGATACCCGCACAGCACAGGGCGGGTCAGGCCCGGGTAGGCACTCTCCATGGCTTCCTCCCATTCGGCGGCAAAGCGCAGATTGAGCCGCCAGTTAGGCAGGCTGATGGTGCTGCCGTTGCCGCACCCGGCAATGACCATGACCTGCGCCGTTCTCTCGCCGTCGATCTGCACACCGGCTTGACCCGCGTGCCGTCGCTGTCCTCGATGGCATCGCGGTGGACGTCCAGCACCACTTTGATCGACGGATACTGCCGCAGATACTCCTGGGCCGTGGCGCGGCTGCGGTCGTAACTCTCGGTGTAGCTGGGCGAATCGTAGAGCGTTTCGTCGTGCAGCGTGTGGATGCCCGCCGCGTTGAGCACCTGCGCCATGCGGGCTCCGACGGCACACATATTCAGCGCGGTGTTGCGGGTACGGGCGGTAGCACTGCGGTCGTATAGTAAATCGGGCCAGGTCTGGTAGCTCTCGGTGGCGTGGGTGTGCAGGATCAAAACCTGCGGCTCATCGCTGTTTAGTTCCACGGCAAAAGGCAGGTTGGCGGTGGTCACCGCCGCCCGCAGGTCGGCGTCGGCGCAGGCGGTGCTGTTGCGGATGCTGCCCGCCGAAAGTGAGATGCTGCCCTCTCCCCTGCCGTGGCGGAACTGCTCGGCCCGGATAAGCCCGGCGTCCTCGATTTGCGGTGCGGTGCTGGGCTGCGGCGTGGAAGCGGGGGATCCGGCGTCGGCGGCGTGGGCGTTGCCGCAGCTGTCGGGGCCGGGGAGGGCGTCGCCGTGGGCACGGGCGTGGGGCGGCGGTCCGGCTTCTGGGGCTTGTAGGCGGCCCGGGCGGCATCCGCTGGCCAGGCGATGGCCGCAGCCGCCGCGGGGTCCTGCAAAAACAGCGCCCCGCGCACGATCCACGCCCGCCCGGGGCAGACCGCACACCGCCAGCACCGAGGCGCAGGACGCGGCAAACACCACCCCGCCCGCCAGCCGCCGCCCACCGGCGCAGCTTTTGCATGGCACACACCCCCTTGTACCAGAATTTTATGCGATTTTTTTGGTTTCTATGAAGTTTTTTTCAAAAAGCACTTGCAACTTTGAAAAAGTGTGGTAGGATAACTTGTACTGTTATGGGGAACCAAGGAGGTGGAACGAATGCCTAACATTAAGTCTCAGAAGGATCGTGTTGTCCAGTCTCAGAAGGAGGCCATGGCCAACAAGGTCGTCAAGTCCAACCTGAAAACAGTGATCAAGAAGGCAGACGCTGCCATCGTCAGCAATGCTGCTGACAAGGAGACCGTCGTTAAGGTTGCTGTCTCTGCTATCGACTCTGCCAAGAGCAAGGGTGTCATCCATAAGAACACCGCTGCCCGTAAGGTCAGCCGCTGGCTAAGCGCGCTAACAAGGCCGCTCAGTAATTGATCGCATGAACAATGCCCGCCGAGAAATCGACGGGCATTTTCATTTGTATATGGAGTTTGTAGTGGATTGTAGGGGCTGATGCAAGCATCAGCCCCTACAGGACGAGGTTGTGCCTTCAGAGCGAATCTTTATGTCATCATTTCATCTCAAACAGCGCTTTCTTCTTCATCCAGTAATACACCCCGCCCACGGCGTCGGCCAAAAACCAGCCGATGGGCACGCTCCACCAGATGCCTGTCACCCCGATCGCCGGGATGGCGGACAGCGCATAGGCCAGCACCACGCGGGTGCCCAGGGATACCACCGTCAGCACCACCGACATACCGGGCCGCCCCACAGCGCGGTACAGCCCGTAGAACAGGAACAGACAGCCGATGCCCGCATAGAACGCGCCCTCAATGCGCAGGTAGCGCACGCCCTCGGCGATGACGGCGGTCTCCGAGCCGTCGATAAAAATGCGCATCAGCAGCGCGGCAAACACAAACACCAGTGCGCTGACCGCGATGCTGAACCCGATGGCCGCCGCAAACGCGCCCCGTATCCCCTTGTGGATGCGGTCAGTCTTCTGCGCGCCGTAGTTCTGGGCAATAAAGATGGAGAACGCATTGCCGAAATCCTGCACCGGCAGATAGGCAAAGGCGTCGATTTTGACCGCCGCTGCAAACGCCGCCATGACCACCGTGCCAAAGCTGTTGACTAACCCCTGCACGGCCAAGATCCCTAAGTTCATGATGGATTGCTGGATACAGGTCAGCGCCGAGAACCCGGCAATCTCCTTCATGCGGTTGGCCTTGAACTTGCTGTGGGCAGCCTGCCGCACCAGCGGGAACCGCACCCAGGTGTACACGGAAATGCCCACGCCGGAGACATACTGCGCAATGACCGTCGCCTCGGCCGCGCCGCCCACACCGCGCCCCAGTCCGCAGACGAACCACAGGTCCAGCGCGATGTTCAGCCCGGCGGACAGCGCCAGAAACAGCAGCGGTACCATCGAGTTGCCCAGCGCCCGCAGCAGAGAGGCAAAGTAGTTGTACAGGAAAATCGCCGCCAGCCCGGCAAACACGATCTTTAAGTAAATACGCATCAGCGGCGCAATCTCGGCGGGCAGGCGCAGGAACCAGATAATGCCCTCAAAACCCAGGTACACCGCGCCGGTCAGCACGGCGGTCACGATGGCCAGCAGCAGAAAGGCGGCCAAAACGCCCTCCCGCAGGCCGGTGTCGTCCTTTTGGCCAAACTTGATGGAAAACACCGTGCCGCTGCCCATGGCCAGCCCCAGCAAAATGGACGTGAGAAAGGTCATCAGCGTAAAGGCCGAGCCGACCGCCGCCAGCGCGTTGGTGCCGATGAACCGCCCGACAACCAACGTATCAGCGATATTATAGCATTGCTGCAGCAGGTCGCCTAAAATCATGGGCACCGCAAACCGCAGCATCGTGGGCATAACAGGCCCCTGGGTAAGTCGCTTTTGCATGGGAGTGGGTTCCTCTTTTCCTATAAATACACTTTTTCCAGTATACCACAAAGCTGCATGAAAAGCGAATTTTATTAAGAAAAGCGCCCTGCCTGCCCGGCAGAGCGCCTATAACGGCAAAATTTAAGGCAATACCGCACAATTCTAAGTGCCGATACGGCGAGCGAGGTGCGGCAGCTGCTAAGCCAAAAGCGCAGATAATACTTTGTGTATTATCGAGCATTTTGGCAACGCTGATGCCGTGCCGCAGCCGCCGAAGCGGTGCTTAAGCCGTAAGGCGGGAATTGTGCGGTGTTGCCTTAATTCTGGTCCCTGCTCTTCCCCACCAGCGCCGCTGCCACGGCAAAAATCAAACTGGCAGCAATCCCCCCGGCGGCAGCGGTCAGCCCGCCGGTAAAGGCACCCGGCAGACCGCACCGATCCACGGCCTGCACCACGCCTTGCGCCAGCAGATGCCCGAACCCCAGCAGCGGCACACTGGCCCCCGCCCCGGCGAAATCCGCCAGCGGCTTGTACAGCCCGACAGCGCTTAAGATTACGCCCGCCACCACGTAGCCGGTCAGGATGCGCGCCGGGGTCAGCCTGGTATAATCAATAAAAAGCTGCCCTACGACGCAGATTGCGCCGCCGACCACGAACGCCCAGACGTAGCTCATACAAGTCCCAGTTCGACGCAGTGGGCGATGCCCGGGATGCTCTCCCCTGCAAAAAGGTCGTCTGGCTCATCAGTGCGCCCGTTGCCAGAAACAGCACGCGGCGCAGCTGCCCCGCGGCCAGCATCGGCAGGATCTTCCCGCACAGCACCGCCGCACTGCATCCTGCCCCGCTGCCGCCCGCCTGTACATTCTGACTGTTTGTGTCATATAATAAGCAGCCGCAGTCCTTATGGTTGTCCAGCGGCAGCCCCTCTTTGGCCATCTGCTCATGCAGAAGTGCCGTGCCGACCTCGCCCAAATCGCCCGTAAAGATCGCGTCAAAATCCTGTGGGCTTGTCCCCGTGGCCGAAAAATAGCGCAGCAGCGTCGAGGCTGCCGCAGGCATCATCGCCGCACCCATGTTGTTGATGTCATGCACCGCAAAATCCTGCACGCGGCCAAACGTCACCGACAGCACCGGCACGCCCGCGCTGCCGTGCGCCCGCACCAGGCAGGCCCCCGCGGCGGTGGCCGTCCACTGGGCCGTGGGGGTGCGCTTGGCGCCGTACTCCAGCGGCGTGCGGAACTGCCGCTCTGCCGCGCAAAAGTGGCTGCTTGTCAGCGCCAGAACCCGCTCGGCCATGCCACCCGCCGCAAACACCGCGGCAAGGCCCAGCGTCTCCGCCATGGTCGAGCACGCGCCGTAGACGCCCGCAAACGGGATGCCCAGCTCCCGCATCGTGTAGTTGCTGGCCGTACACTGGGCCTGCAGGTCGCCCGCAAACGCAATATCGACTTTGGAACGCGGAATATCCGCCTTGCGCAGACAGAGCTCCACGGCCTTGCGCTGCAAGAGACTTTCGGCCTGCTCCCAGTTTTCACAGCCCTGCTCGCCAAAAGCCGCGTCCTGCGTCACAAAGTCAAAGGCCGACGCCAGCGGGCCCTCGCTCTCCTTTTTGCCGCCTGCCGCGGCCCAGGCCGCCACGGTGGGCGGCGCGTCAAACAGCAGGGTATCGCCTCTGCGCGTCATCGGTCACCCCACCTTTCCCAGCAGCCAGTAGAGCACGCCCCACACAAAGCTGGCCAGCGTCCCAAACGCGATGACCGGCCCCGCGATGCCGAAAATCCTCGCGCCTACACCGGTCACCCAGCCCTCGGCCTTGAACTCAATGGCCGGGCTGACGACAGAGTTTGCAAACCCTGTAATGGGCACCAGCGTCCCCGCGCCCGCCTTGGCGGCCAGCTTTTGGTACCAGCCCGGCAGTGTGAAAATGGCGGACAGAAAAATCAGCGCAATGCTCGTCAGCGTGCCCGCCAGCGTTTTGTCGTACCAAATCAGGAAAAATTGCCGCAGTGCCTCGCCGAGGGTGCAGATGGCCCCGCCGACCAAAAACGCCCACGCGCAGTCCCGCACCACGGGCGACGGCGGCGACGCGCGGTTGACCATCTCATCATATTGCCTGGGATCCAGTTTCACATTTCATTCCTCCCCTTTTTGGGGGTAGTATGTGCCTAGCTGCCGTAAAATATGACCTGCCCGCGATAATACGGGTGCGGCACCATGACCTTGTACAGCGTGCGCAGCTCTTTACAAAGCGCCGCGTCGGGGACCGTACCGCCGCAGGGCAGGGCCAGCACGGCGTACCGCGTACCGAACACCCGGCTTTCCAGCGCCGTGGCCCGCGCGCCTGCCCGCAGGTAAAACCCGATGCGCCGCCGCGCGATGGACGGGTCGGGAGCCTCGGCGGGGTGCTCACATTCCAGCACCAGGTCGTGTACCCGCATGGCGTCGTAGTCCCGGACCAGCCCCAGCGCCGCCGTGCCCACGCCGCTGCCGCGCAGGTCGTACCGCACGGCAAAGTAGTCCAGCAGCGCCGTGCGCTGGCCCGGCAGCACGACCTGCCACGCATAGGCCAGCCGTGCGCCCGCGTCATCGGTCAGAAGGAGCGGCTCGTAGACGCCGGACTCCAGCAGGCGTTGGATCTCGGCAAACGGCTTCAGCTCGGCGGCAGGGAAATCCCGCGGCAGGGCAGAGCGGTAGAGGTCCTCACATTCAGCAGCAGACAAGCGTGTGATTTGCATGTGGATTTCTCCTTTCTGTGATTGAATTATAGGGGAAAATACGGTATAATAGGTAAAAATGGGGTTATGGCGCAGTTCTCGGGCGGATATGGAATCCGCCCCTACGGGCATGTAGGGGCGGGCAATGCCCGCCCGCAGGCACATTGCGGCAGCCACCGCGTTCCGCGGGCGGCCAATGGCCGCCCCTGCAACGCGCCCGTTATTCGTAGGGGCGCATTCCGTATGCGCCCGCAAGCAATTTATAAAGGAGCCACCCACATGGAATGGACTGACATCAGCATCACCGTCGCCAAGCGCGACGCCGACACTGCCGAAGCCATCGCAACGATGGTTGCCAACGGCGGCATCTATATTGAGGACTACAGCGACCTGGAGCAGCAGGCGTGGGAGATCGCCCACGTAGATTTAATTGAACAAGACCTGCTGGACAAACCGCGTGACATCGTGATCGTACACATGTACCTTGCCCCTGACGAGAACCCCGCCGAAGTGCTGCCCCTGTTTGAGGAGCGCCTGAAAAACAGCGGCATCGACTACCAGCTCAACACCACCGGCGTGGAGCAGGAAGATTGGCAGAACGGCTGGAAAAAGTTCTACCACGCCATGGATATTGGCGAGCGCCTGGCCATCGTGCCCGGCTGGGAGGACTACGACACCGACCGCATCAAGATCGTCATGGACCCCGGCATGGCCTTTGGCACCGGCACCCATGAGACCACCTCCCTCTGCCTGGAAACGCTGGACAGCCTGGTCAAGGGCGGTGAGCGCGTGCTGGACATCGGCACCGGCTCCGGCATTCTGGCCATTGCCGCGCTGAAACTAGGCGCTGAGGTGGCCGAGGGCGTGGACATCGACCCCATGTGCGTGCGCACCGCGGGCGAGAACGCCCAGCGCAACGGCGTGGCGGACCGCTTTAAAGTCCTCGTCGGCGACCTGTCCGACCAGGCCAGCGGTGAGTACAACATCATCACCGCGAACATCGTGGCCGCGGCGATCCTGTCGCTGGCACCCGCGTGCCGGTGCTCATGGCCCCCGGCGCCCGCTTTATCGCCAGCGGCATCATTGACGAGCGCAAGGACGAGGTGCTGGCCGGGCTGAAGGCCGCAGGCCTGACCCCCATCGAGGTCAAGGAGAAGCGCGGCTGGGTCTGCATCATCTGCGAAAAGAAAGAGGCTTGATCTATGCCGCATCGTTATTTTACGCGGGAGCTGGCCGATGGCCGCGCCGCGCTGACCGGCAGCGACGCCCACCATCTGGCCGACGTCATGCGCGCCAGAATCGGTGAGGAGGTCGTGCTCTGCGGGCCGGACGGGCTGGAATACCTCGGCACGGTCACGGCCATCGAGCCGGGGCGGGTGGAGTTTTCCGTCACCGACGGCACGACGAGCAAGGCCGAGCCGGACTGCGCCGTGACGCTGTTTGCGGGCTACCCCAAGCAGGGCAAGCTGGAGGAAGTCATCCGCCACAGCGTCGAGCTGGGCGTAACGGAAATCGTCCCGTTTTTCAGCCGTTACTGCGTAGCTACGCCGAAAAAAGAGGACGCCAAAAACGAACGCTACAACCGTATCGCCGCCGAGGCCGCCAAGCAGGCGGGCCGCGCCATGCTGCCCCATGTGTCCATGCCGCTGAACGATTTTGCCGCGGTTTTCAAAGCATTTGCGGATTTTGACGTTGGCGCTGCTGTTCTTTTACGAGGGTCGGCGGCGCACCCCTGCGGGAGGTGCTGCACCCCGCTGGCAGTAAGAAAATTGCCATCGTCACGGGCAGCGAGGGCGGCTTCTCGGTAGAAGAAGCCGAAGCCGCCAAGGCCGCCGGGGCTGTCACGTAGGCTTAGGCCCCCGCATCCTGCGCTGCGAGACCGCTCCCCTCACCGCGTTGACCTCTGTCATGCTGCTGACCGGCAACCTGGAATAAGTGGCACCCCATACTATTCTCCTGCCGCCGCACGCGTGAAACAAAGGAAAACGCTATGGACAAGAAAAAGCTGTACACCGTTCTGAAAGCGGTTTTCTGGTGTGTGATCGGCGCGTTTCTTGGCTCTACGATCTATACTTGCTGGGACTACCACGTCCGTCCCGGCCTGTACGCGCTGACCTCCGCACCGTGGTATACCTCCATTGTGATGTATGGCATCCTTACGGCCATTGCCGCTGCCGTGCTGCTGGCGGCGATGTACATGGTAAAAAAGAAGCTGAAATAAAAGCAAGCCCCCGGCCATCGGCCGGGGGCTTGCGTGTTATATAGGCAATAATCACCCAAACAGCTTATCTTTGGGGTACAGCCCGTCCTCGCTCATCCGGCGCAGGGCGGCTACCAGTTCGGGCTTGTCCTCGCGGTAGGTGATGCCGTGCCACTTGTCGGGGCTGGTCAGCACATGTACGTCGGCATCGCCGCGCTGCAAAGCGGCGGTTACTACGCTGGGCAGGTAGTACTCGCATTTCAGCGGGTTCACCGGCAGGTTCTCCTTCAAAAAAGGCCACAAACCCGGCCTTGGCCTCGGCCACGTAACCGGGGGTGAAGCCCCACAGATTCATCGAGACGACCGTGTCGGCGGGCAGGTCGGTCCAATTGGTGCCGCCATCCTCGGTGTAGTGGATGCCGCCGTCGTAAGGTTCGATGCAGGTGCGCTCGGTCACGCTGACCAGGTTGCTGTTCTCATCGGTCACGCAGACGCCGCGGCTGACACTGCCGTTGGCGCTGACCGTGTTGCCCAGCAAAAAGCCCACCATGCTCCACGCATAGCGGTCGCCGTCGGCGTGGCTGCTCAGGTAGTCGTACACCAGCTTAAAGCCCCGCGGGCCGTAGTAGTCGTCGGCGTTGATGACCGCAAACGGTGCGCTGCCGATGGCCTGCTCGGCAGTCAGGATGGCATGGGCAGTGCCCCAGGGCTTCACGCGGCCATCGGGCACGGTAAAGCCTTCTGGTAGGCAGTCCAACTGCTGGTAGGCATAGCGCACCTCAAACCCGGCCTGCAAAGCGCGGGCACCCACGGCGGCCTTGAACGGCTCCTCGATCTCGTGCTTGATGATAAAGACGACGGTCTCGAACCCGGCGCGGCGGGCATCGTACAGGCTGTAGTCGATGATAGCCTCCCCGCTGGGGCCGACCGGGTCGATCTGCTTCAGCCCGCCGTAGCGGCTGCCCATACCGGCAGCCATAATGACAAGAATCGGTTTCTCGCGCATGGGAAAAACCTCCTTTATACAAAATCATTCCGGCTTCTATGATACACTCTTTTGGCGGCGGGTGCAACCCCCGGGGCAAAACCGGGCAGCTTCGGCAAAATGTTTGGTGCTTCCCTATGGCAGTGCGGGGCAGAAGATGCTATAATAAGGCCATAGAGTAATGGGAGGAAGTTACCATGCAGCAAACACGAAAACCCGGCCCGCAGCGGGCCCTTGTGCTGGCCGGCGGCGGTGCCAAAGGCAGCTACCAGGTGGGTGTGTGGCAGGCGCTGCAAGAGCTGGGCTGGACGCCGGATATTATCACGGGTGCCAGCGTCGGCGCACTGAACGGCTGCCTGTTTACAATGGGCAAAAGCAAGGAGGCCGAGGACCTTTGGCGCGGGCTGGAGATCCATGACGTGCTGGAAGTGCCCGACAGCCTGAAGCCCGAGGAATTGAACAACTTCTTTCTGGACGTGGTGCGCAGCGGCGGCCTGAACGTGGAGCCGCTGGCCGAGACCATCGACCGGCTCATCGATGAGGACGCGGTGCGCCGCTCCCATCCGCTTCGGCCTGGTGATGACCGAACTGGGCACCATGCGCCGCGTGCAGTGCCCGGTGGAAAAGATCCCCGAAGGCCAGATGAAAGACTACCTGCTGGGGTCCAGCGCCTGCTTTCCGGCGCTGCGCCCGCGGGAGATCGACGGCGTGAAGTACATCGACGGCGGCTGGCGCGACAATATGCCGCTGGACCTGGCCGCCGCCATGGGCGCCGGGGAACTGCTGGCCGTGGACGTGAACGGCGTGGGCATCACCCGCCCCAATACCACCGGCCTGCCCACTCGCATCATCCGCAGCCATTGGAATTTAGGCCCCACGCTGGATTTTGCCCCCGAACGCGCAGCCCGCAATATTGCCCTGGGCTACTTTGATACGATGCGGCTGTTTGACCGCATGGGCGGCACAGCCTACGGCATCCTGCCGGACAGCAGCGCCTTTTTGAAGAACTTCGCCGAACGTTACCAGCTGCGCCTGGCCGAGGTCGCCGCCCGCTCCCCGGCTATCGACTTGGTGGAAAAGACTGCCCGCCAGCTGGCCAACTACCCGGCCCCCTTTGCGCCGAACCCCAGTGCCCCCACCGCGGCTGCACTGGCCCCGCTGGAGCTGGCCGCCGAGCACCTGAACGTGCCCGCGGACATGCCCTACACCCCCAAACTGCTGGCTGCCACCGTGATGGGCAGCTTTGAGAAAGACCCGGCTGACCGCTTCCCCGCCCTGCTGGACGGCAAGGACGGCAGCCTTGTGGCCGAGAAAGCCATGGCGGCCGCCGTGCCCGAGGAATTTGTAACGGCGCTGGTCAGCCGTACCTTGGCGGATGTGCCACTACTTTAACGAAATACGATGCTGCGCATTTTTTTGCGGAAGCATCGGAAAAAACAAGGAGGTCTGCATGCATACCTTTACTGGTGTTTCGGCATCGCCCGGCGTTGTGATCGGCCCTGTGGAACAGATCGACCACGGCACCACCGGACTGCACCGCATCGTCTGCGACCCGTTTCGGGAGCGCGCACTGTATGACGTAGCGGTGGTGCTGGCGAAAGATGAGCTGCGCCGCCTGAGACAGCGCGCCAAAGGCCCCGATGCGGACATTCTGCTGTTCCAGATCGCCCTGCTGGAGGATGAGTCCTTCACCAATGAGATCGGCGATTACATAGCCGCCGGTGCGGGCGGTGCTGCCGCTGTCGAGCGGGCCGAGCAGATCTTTGCCCGCCGCCTGCGGGACGTGGACGATGAGTACATCCGGGAGCGCAGCGTGGATGTCTGCGATGTCTGCCGCCGCGTGGTGGATATTCTGGACGGCCGCCCGCGCCGCCGCCTGCATTGAAGCGCCCCAGCATCCTGGTGGCGGACCGCTTCTTCCCCAGTGACCTGTTCAGCCTGGACCGCCGCATGGTGCTGGGCCTGGCCAGCGACCAGGACAGCACGGTCAGCCATGCCGCCATCATGGCCCGCAGCATGGGCCTGCCCGCTGTGCTGCAATTGGGTGACGGCGTGGCCGCGCTGGCCGCCGGCAAACGGGCCATTCTGGACGCCAACCTGGAGGACGGCACCGGCAGCCTGATTGTGGACCCGGACGGCGCGCATATCGCCCAGGCGGATTGCAAAATTGCGCTGAACCGTCTGCACGGCAGCGTGGCCGACCCCGTGGCGGCCCAGCCCTGCCTGACCAGGGATGGCACGGCGTTCCGCCTGCTGACGATGACGAACCTGTACGGCACCGAGGACAAGGCCCTGCCGTTGACCGCGGTGGGCACCGGCCTGCTGCGCACCGAATCGGTGATCTTGAACGAGCTGTCCGAACAGGAGCAGTTGAACCTGCTGAAAGAACATCTGGAAGCAGCTAATGGGGCCATGCTGGCCGTGCGCACTTGTGATTCCAACGCCGATGATGAGGCCCCCTGGACCGCGACCGTCAAGGACAGCCTGCAAAACCACCGTCTGCTGTGGCCGCAGATACGGGCGCTGCTGCAAGCCGCGCCCTGCGGCGACCTGCGTATCCTCTTTCCCATGATCGCGGGGGCCGAGGATTGGGATGCCTGCCTGCAGGAAGTGACCGCCTGTCGTGACGAGCTGCAAAGCCGCGGTGTCGAGGTGGATCGCCTGCCGCCGATGGGCTGTATCGTGGATATGCCATCGGCCGCGCTGCTGGCGGGCGAGCTGATCGCCCACGGTGCACAGATCTTGGCCATCGACATTGAGGACCTGGCCCGCTACACGCTGGGCCTTGTGCAGGACCCCGCCGCCGCGGCCCGCCGCGCCGCCAGCCCCGCTGTGCAGCGCCTTGTCGAAGAGGTACTGCGCCAGGCCGAGGGTACCGGCGTGCGGGTCTACCTCTGCGGCATCACGGTCGCCTCGGTAGACCAGATGCCCGCCTACCTCCACCTCGGCGTCCACCACTTCGCCGCCGAACCCGCCGCCCTCCTCCCGCTAAAAAAGCGGCTGATGGAAGAGGACTTGAGTAAAAAATAATTACATTGAAATACAGCGTGAAAAACAGAAGCAAGCGTTTTCTGCGAAAGGAAAAGTGCTTGAAGTCGAAATAGGAGGGAAAAAGGACTTCGGTGCATGTACTTGGTTTTCTCCAGATGTAACTGCTACTATCAAGTGTTTGTGACACAAGCAAAAGAAAAATAAAAAAGGCTCGGACAAATTCTTGAAATTTGTCCGAGCCTTTTTTACTAATGGTTAAGACGTAAACCGATCCTTCAAGTTCTTGAAGAAGCCTTTGCGCTTTTCGTAGTTGTCGTCTTTCAGGCTGTCCTCAAAGGCTTTCAGGGCTTCGCGCTGGGTGCGGTTCAGCTTCTTGGGGATCTCCACATCCACGATGACGTACTGGTCACCGCGGCCGCGGCCGTTCAAATACTGGATGCCCTGGCCGCGCAGGCGAAACTTGGTGCCGCTCTGGGTGCCTTCGGGGATCTTCTGGGCGACCTTGCCGTCTACGGTGGGAACCTCGATCTCGGCACCCAGCACAGCCTGGGAGTAGGTGATGGGCACGCGGACGTACACATCATAGCCGTCGCGCTCAAACACGGCGTCGGTCTTGACCGTCACATGTACGATCACGTCACCGGCAGGGCCGCCGTTGCTACCGGCATCGCCTTGGCCGCGCAGTGCAATGTTCTGATCGTCATCGATACCGGCCGGGATCTTGACCTCCAGCGTCTTGCGGGCGGAAGTCTTGCCGGTGCCGCGGCAGGTCTTGCAGGGGTTCTTGATGATGGTACCGCGGCCGCCGCAGTGCGGGCAGGGCTGCTGGCTCTGCATCACACCAAAGGGGGTGCGTTGCTGGGTCACAACATAGCCGCGGCCGTTGCACTGGGTGCAGGTTTCGGGGTTGCTGCCCGGCTCACAGCCGGTGCCGTTACAATCGGGGCAGGTCTGCTGCCGGTTCAGCGTGACCTTCTTGGTGCAGCCGTGAGCTGCTTCCTCAAAGGTCAAAATCACGCTGGCCTGGATGTCGTGGCCTTTGCGGGGGGCGTTGGGGTTCGCGCGGGAAGAACCGCCGAAGCCGCCAAATCCGCCGCCGAACAGGTCACCGAAGATGTCGCCCAGGTCTACACCGCCGGCACCGCCGAAGCCACCGCCAAAACCGCCACCGAAGCCGCCGCCGGGCTGGCCGGCCCCATAGTTGGGATCGACCCCGGCAAAGCCGAACTGGTCATAGCGCTTGCGTTTTTCCGGGTCGGAAAGTACATCGTTCGCCTCGTTGATCTCCTTGAACTTTTCCTCGGCGGTCTTGTCGCCGGGGTTCTGATCGGGGTGGTATTTCATGGCCAGCTTGCGGTAGGCCTTTTGATCTCGGCGTCGGACGCGTTTTTCTCGACGCCCAGCACCTCGTAATAATCTCGTTTTTCTGCCATAGAATCTATCCCCTCTATTTGGGTTTAATGTTTATCTGCCGTACTGTAGGGGCGGATGCTCGTCATCCGCCCGCGGGTCGATGCAAGCATCGGCCCCTGCAATATTGGAGCAGAAAAGATTTTCTCTAAAACCCCCAAGGGCCGCCGCCGGGGGTGCCTGGCGGCGGCCTAAAGGGTTACTTGTTTACAGATCAGACCTCGTGGAAGTCAGCGTCAACGGCGCCGTCATCCTTGGGCTGGGCACCGGCATCGTTGCCGGGCTGTGCACCGGGCTGCTGGCCCTGTGCCTGGGCGGCCTGCTGGTAAACCTTCTCGCTGATGGCGTAGAAAGCCTTCTGCAGGTCATCCTGCTTTGCCTTGATGTCGTCCACAGTGCCGGACTTCAAGGCTTCTTTCAGGGCGGACAGCTTGGTCTCGACTTCGCTCTTCTCAGAGGCGGAAACCTTGTCGCCGAACTCGCCCAGAGCTTTCTCGGTCTGGAAGACCATCTGGTCAGCGTTGTTGCGGACGTCGACCTCTTCACGGCGCTTCTTGTCCTCGGCGGCATACTGCTCAGCGTCCTTGACAGCCTTGTCGATGTCGTCCTTGCTCATGTTGGTGGAAGCGGTGATGGTGATGCTCTGCTCCTTGCCGGTGCCCAGGTCCTTAGCGCTTACGTGCACGATACCGTTGGCATCGATATCGAAGGTGACTTCGATCTGCGGCACGCCACGGGGAGCCGGAGCGATGCCGTCCAGATGGAAGGTGCCCAGGCTCTTGTTGTCGCGGGCAAACTCACGCTCGCCCTGCAGGACGTTGACCTCAACGCTGGGCTGGTTGTCAGCAGCGGTGGAGAAAATCTGGCTCTTCTTGGTGGGGATGGTGGTGTTGCGGTCGATGATCTTGGTGCAGACGCCGCCCAGGGTCTCAATGCCCAGGCTCAGCGGGGTGACATCCAGCAGCAGCAGGCCCTTGACGTCGCCCTGCAGAACGCCGCCCTGGATAGCGGCGCCGACAGCCACGCACTCATCAGGGTTAATGCCCTTGAACGGCTCGCAGCCCAGTTCTTTCTTGACAGCGTCATAGACGGCGGGGATACGAGTGGAGCCGCCAACCATCAGGACCTTGGCCAGGTCAGAAGACTTCAGGCCGGCATCGGCCAGAGCCTTGCGAACGGGGGTCATGGTGCGCTCGACCAGATCGGCGGTCAGTTCGTTGAACTTGGCGCGGGTCAGGGTCATATCCAGATGCTTGGGGCCGTTGGCATCAGCCGTGATGAACGGCAGGTTGATGTTGGTGGTGGTAGCGCTGGACAGCTCGATCTTGGCCTTCTCGGCAGCCTCCTTCAGGCGCTGAGCAGCCATCTTGTCCTTGCGCAGGTCGATGTTGTTCTCGCGCTGGAAGTCCTCAGCCATCCAGTTGATGATGCGCTCGTCGAAGTCATCACCGCCCAGGTGGGTATCACCGTTGGTGGACAGAACTTCGGTAACGCCGTCGCCCATCTCGATGATGGAGACATCGAAGGTACCGCCGCCCAGGTCGTAGACCATGATCTTCTGGTCGGCTTCCTTATCGATGCCGTAGGCCAGAGAAGCAGCAGTAGGCTCGTTGATGATACGCTTGACGTTCAGGCCGGCAATGGTACCGGCGTTCTTGGTGGCTTGACGCTGGCTGTCATTGAAGTAAGCAGGAACGGTGATGACGGCCTCGGTGACAGGCTCGCCCAGGTAAGCCTCGGCGTCAGCCTTCAGCTTGCTCAGGATCATAGCGCTGATCTCTTCGGGGGTGTAGTCCTTGCCGCCGGCGTGGACCTTCTCGGCAGTGCCCATCTTACGCTTGATGGAGGAGATGGTGTTCTCGGGGTTGGTGATAGCCTGGCGCTTTGCGACCTGGCCAACCAGACGCTCACCGGTCTTGGTGAAGCCGACAACAGACGGGGTGGTGCGGGCGCCTTCAGCGTTCGCGATAACAACGGGCTCGCCGCCCTCCATAACAGCTACGCAGCTGTTGGTGGTGCCAAGGTCAATACCAATAATTTTACTCATACTATAAAACTCCCTTCAAATTTGCTTTGAATGTGGTGAATGTCTAAATTTATGTGAACGGGCCTTGCGGCCCAATCAGGCTTATTCTGCAACGACGACCGTTGCGTGGCGGATGATCTTATCGCCGATCTTGTAGCCTTTCTGGAAGACCTGCACGACGTCGCCGCTCTCCTGCCCTTCGGCGGGCGGGACCTGCTGCACGGCGTTCATGAAGTTGGGGTCAAAGGGCTTGTTCAGCGCTTCGATCTCGCTGATGTTCAGGTTCTCCAGCGCTTTGGCGGCTTTGTCCAGCGTCATCATGACGCCTTTCTTGTAGTTCTCATCGGCGCACACGGCGTTGGCGGCCATGTCCAGCGTGTCCAGAATACCCAAAATCTGGGTGACAGCGTGGGAAACGCCATCATTGAACTTCTGGTCAGCCTCGCGTTGGCTGCGCTTGCGGTAGTTATCGTACTCGGCAGCGGTGCGGAGCAACTGGTTCTTCAGCTCCTCGTTCTTCTTTTCGCTGGCTTCCAGTTTGGCTTCCAGCGCAGCCTTTTCGTGGTGGTGTTCGTGTTTGCTTTCGTGCTTCTCTTCATGCTTGCCCTCGGCCTTAGGTTCGGTCTCAGGGGTCACGGTCTTTTCCGCTTCGGATGCGGCCGCAGTTTCTTTTTTATTTTCTGCTTCGTGGCTCATTGCGGGTCCTCCTTACAAATTTGTTTATTGGCCCTGCCCGGCCATGCTCTGCCCTAACTTGGTGGCAAAGTAGTTCAGGATCGGCAGCAGGCGGTGGTATTCCATCCGCGTGGAACCGATCAGTGCAACCGACCCGGTCAACCCGCCGCCCGCTAAGTACCGCTTGCTTACGATGCAGGCACCCGGCATCGCGGGGTCAAGGTCGCTGCCAAGCGTTGCGGTGATCTTGCCGCCCTCGGGGCGGATCAGCTCAGCGGCGGCCTCGTTGTCGGAGAAGATCTCCAACAGCGTACCCAGGTTTTGGCGGACATCCGGCATCTTTGCTAGATACTGCGCGCCTTCCAGGCAGGCTTGCGGGCCGGTGGTTACCAGCGCACAGGCGGCCATCACAACGGGCGCCAGCCGCTCCCCTGCTGCCAGCACCATGCTGGCGGTCAGCATCGGGTTCAAGTCCTGCGGGGCCACAAAGGTCAGCCCGCGGTTGAGCAGCTGCGCCAGATTGGCGGCGTCGTCCCGGGTCAGGCCGGTGTCCACCCGCGCCACGCGGGTACGCACACCGCCTGCGCTGGTAACGGCCAGCACTGCGGCGGAGTAGCGGCCCACCTGCACGACCTCAAAGTGGGCGATGCAGAGATCCGGCGCCTGGGGCGTGGTGGCAGCGGCGGCGCAGCCGGTCAGATCGGCCAGGCTGCGGGCGGCTGCGGGCACCAGCTTTTCAGGCTCGGCATCCATGCAGGCGAAGAGGTCATCGATGTGCCGGCGGTCTTCATCGCTCAGCGTGGTGGCGGAAGGGGCATCGATCAGGTGATCGAGGTAGTAACGGTAACCCTGTGCGCTGGGCACCCGCCCGGCACTGGTGTGGGGCTGCTCCAGCAGGCCCAGCTTTGTCAGGGCGGCCATCTCATTGCGCAGGGTGGCACTGGACAGTGCCATGTCAAAGTAGTTTGCCAGCAGGCCGGAGCCGACAGGCTCGCCATCGTTGGCATACAGGGCAACAATAGCTTCCAGGATACGCTGCTTGCGGGCATCCATGGCCATGCTGCTCATCTCCTTTGCTGCGAAGTTTCGATTTTGTTTAGCACTCTTTATCTCTGAGTGCTAAATTTATTATATGCCAGTTTTACAAACTGTCAAGGGGTTTCGGCAAACTTTTTTCAAGTTTAACAGTTTCGTCACAAACCGCGCAGCTTCTTGACTTTTCCCAGCCTGGGCACTACACTGGATTTAACCGGGACGTCCTATATAAATAAGGAAAGCGTAAAAAAATCCGCCCTGTGCAGTGGGTACTGCCAGGGCGGGGGCGGCGTTATTCTTCCATCCACTTGGCCAAAAAGGCGGCCGCCGTGGCCACAGCGTGTACGGCTTCTTCCTCCGGCAGGGCGTCCCGCCCGGTGCCGGGCAGCAGCACGCCGCCCTCGATGTCGCCATGTGCTAAGATCGGTGCGGCGCATAAAATCGGCCGCTCGCTGCGTTCCAGCATCGGCAGGCGGCGGGTGCGGTCGGCGGGGGCTGTGTAGACGCTGCGCGCCGCCAGCAGTTGTTCCAGCTCCGGCGAGATGGCGCGGCCCAGCAGCTCTCCCCGGCCCGGCCCGGCAGCCGCTACGATCTGGTGGGTGTCGCACACCACCACCGGCCGCCCCAGGCTTTTGGCCAGCACCTCGGCATACACCTTGGAGAGCGACCCCAGTCCCGACAGCGGCGAATACTTTTTAAAAACGACCTCGCCGTCCGCTGCCGTAAAGATCTCAAGGGAATCGCCCTGGCGTATCCTCTGCGTCCGCCTGATCTCTTTTGGAATGACGATGCGGCCCAATTCATCGATGCGGCGCACAATTCCGGTTGCTTTCATAAAACGTCCCTCCGTTGCGGTTTTGTTGCGATTTGTGGTAGTATTTGCTAAAACCGCTGGATTATGCGGTATTGCCGAAAGGAGTTCTCCCCATGGATTTTTTGCAGACGACCCTGTGTTACCTGGAAAAAGACGGCTGCTATTTGATGCTGCACCGTGTAAAAAAGAAAAACGACGCAAACCACGATAAGTGGGTCGGCGTCGGCGGAAAGTTTGAACCGGGCGAGGATGCCCTTGCCTGCGTAATGCGGGAAGTGACCGAGGAGACCGGCCTGACGATGCAGGTCCCGGCCTACCGCGGCATAGTGGATTTTTATTGCACCCCCTGGCCAGCCGAGCGGATGCACCTGTACACCTGCACCCAGTTTGCCGGCACCATGACCGATTGCAGCGAGGGCACGCTGGAATGGGTGCCCAAGCAGGCCGTACAGGCTCTTCCCATCTGGCAGGGCGATAAGATTTTCTTCGACCTGCTGGCGAAGGATGCTCCGTTTTTCCATCTGGAGCTGCATTATGAGGGGGATACCCTGACCAAAGCAATATTGGACGGAAAAGAACTGTAATTTGGCCGCATGGATTGAATTGCACGCCTGTTATGGGTCGATGCTCGCATTGCGAGGTCGCGCAGCGATCAATGCTCCGGTGGAACATTGAACCGCACGAGCGCACCGGCTATGCTGGTTGGCGTTCATCGTTTTGACCGCCAAGCGGACCCGTTCCGTTACTCCATCCCCTCCAAAAACTTCTTGATCTCCCGCACATAGTCCCCTGCTTTCAGCGCCCTAAAATCCGCCTCGATCACGGGAGTCTGGTTCATTAGGTCTGCCAGCAGGCCGGTGATGTGTACGTCCTTTGCCTGCTGGAAGTCCTTGAAGATCGTCTCAAACATATCCCGCGCGTAGGCGGCTTCCTCGGCGCTTTCATTGCGGAGATGGCTCATGCCCGATTGGATCAGGCGCGGCTTCAGCCTTTCGTAGTTGCAGTGGGCCATGTACCATAGCGCGAGGGGGACAAAGAAATACTTCTTCTTCAGCGTTTTCAGCGTAGCTGCGTTCATGCCGCCGGTGAAGACCAGTACCAGTCCGCCAACCTCGTTCGGGTACTTCTGGGTGTGGATCTGCGCCACTATGCCGCCGTCACTGGCACCAATGAAAATGGGGCTGGCGATACCCAGTTTAGCAAAAAAGGCGTGCATGCCCACCACCAGCGCCTGGTTGGTGCGCAGCTCCCGCGGGTAGTCAAACAACATCACATATCCCTCCCCGTAGGTGGGCAAATCGTGAATTAGCGCAAACTAACTGTATTACCCCTATTATACGTCACCTCCCCCGTCGTTTCAACAACAAAATAACACAAAAGGGCCGCCGCACAGGGAAAAATCCCCGCGCAGCGGCCCGTTTATTATAATAAGGTTACGCCATGGCGTTGCGCACGGCGGTGTAGTCGTCCATGGCAGCGCCCTCGGCGTACAGCGAGTACTGCATGTCGCCGTCAAACCAGCGGGACCAGAGGCCGCCGTTTTCGGTGGTGATGGCGGTCACATCGCCCTCGCGGCCGTTGCCTAAGGTCGTGCCATTCTCCCACACGCCGGAAATATCGCCGGTATCCTTGGCGGCGCGCAGCGTGTAGGTGCCGCCGTTGTAGGTGAAGGTATACTGGCCGATAGGGTTCTTCTCTTCGTCGTCGATGGTCGCCCAGGCTTCGTCGGTCAGCTCCAGGTCGGCGGGGCGCTTGATGGCCGAGCCGATGGCCTCGTTCACCTCGTCCAGGCTGGCGCGGTCGGTGATGGGGCTGGGGATCTGGGTGTTGTCCGCGGCATCCTCGGCAGTCTCGGTCACGGTAGAAGTGCTGGTGCTCTCGGGGGTAGTCGTGGAGGAGTCGGCTGTTTTGCTGCTGCAGGCGGTTAAGACAATGCTTATTGCAGCGGTGCAGACAGCGGTAGCAAGAAAAGCGGAAATAATACGTTTCATAGTTGTGTTCTCCCTACTGATGATAAAAATTCCTCATACCCTGCATTGTGTGCAGGAGGTTGCGGTTTATGTATTCGATAGGGCCCTTACACACCTATAAACCGAAAAATTCCGCCCGGCGTTACACCAAGCGGAAAACTTTTTTATAAAATTTTTAGCGGGCCAGCCAGCCGCCGTCCACGGCCAGGGTGTAGCCGTTCACGTAAGCGGCGGCGTCCGACGCCAGGAAGATGGCCGCGCCGCCCACATCGGCAGGGGTGCCCCAGCGGCCTGCCGGGATGCGGGCTAGGATCTCCTCGCTGCGATCTTCATCCTGGCGCAGCTGGTTGGTGTTGTTGGTGGCCATGTAGCCCGGTGCGATGGCGTTTACGTTGATGCCGTACTTGGCCCACTCGTTGGCCAGGGCTTTGGTCATGCCCATGACGGCGCTTTTGCTGCTGGTGTAGGCGGGTACGCGGATGCCGCCCTGAAAGCTGAGCATCGAGGCAATGTTGATGATCTTGCCGCCCTTTTTGTCGGCGACCCACTGCTTGGCCACGGCCTGGGAGAGGAAGAACACCATCTTCTCGTTCAGGAAATCCACGGCGTCCCAGTTCTCGGGGGTGACGTCGATGGCGTCGCACCGCTTGATGATACCGGCGTTGTTGACCAGAATGTCGATGCGGTCAGCGTGGGCGTGAACCTGCTCCAGGATAGAATCGATGGCGGCAAAGTCCGAAAGGTCGGCGCGGACCTCGGTAAACTGGCCGCCCTCAGCGGCGATCTTGGCGGCGGTCTCGTCGCAGCTGCGGCGGGCTACGCCGAAAACGTGGGCACCGGCAGCTGCCAGCGCCACGCAGATGCCCTGGCCCAGGCCGGTGTTGGCGCCCGTGACCACAGCGTTTTTACCGCTCAGCGAAAAGAGATTCATAATATCATTCATTGTGTTTTCCTCCTGTAGTGCTTGACCTTTGTACTGTCAACATGGTACTATTATAAAAAGATAAAGTACGAAATACAAACAAAACAGGGCAATAAACTATCAAAAATGTGCCAAACACAAAATTTGAACAGGCGGGGGAAAATGGAACAGATCAAAGCGAACGAAACGCTGGTAGACAGTTCTCTGCGGAGACTAAGATGCACGGCACCGTGGATTTCCCGGTGGGCGTGTATCTGGACGACTTCTCGGACTTCAAAAACGGTTACATCTGCTGGCACTGGCACGAGGAAATTCAGATCTCCTGGATCATCGAGGGCGAGTTCCTCTGCCAGATGGAGGGGCGCACGGTGCATCTGCACCCCGGCGAATTGATATTCGTCAACCGGGGTGTGCTGCACCAGATCTACCCGGTGCAAAAGGGGTACGGCAAGCTGTACGCCTTTATATGGGACCCGGAGTTCCTCAGCGGCAGTGCGGACGGTGCGGTGTATCAGGAGGCCTTTGAGGCGATGCTGAAAAACGGCCCCCGCTGCCTTACCCTGGCCGAGACCGCGCAGGCTCCCGGCAGGCAGGCCGTGGGCGAAGCACTGCGGGCCATTGTGGCGCTGTACACGCAGCACCCGGCACTGTATCATTTGCAGATAAAAATTTTGCTTAGCCTGATCTGGCTGCTGCTCTGCCGCCAGGAAGGCGAAGCGCCCGAACCGATGACCCCGGAGCGGGAACGGGACGAGGAGCGCTTGAAGCGCGCCATGAACTACATGCACGCCCACTACGGCGAGCATTTCAGCCTGGAAGAGCTGGCCCGGCAGGCCTTGACCAGCCGCAGCGAGTTATGCCGGTGTTTCCGCCGGATGCTGGGGATGCCGCCCAAGGAGTTTTTGATGCAGTACCGCATCCAGCAGGCGGAGATCTTGCTTAAAAATTCGGCGTACAGCATTGCCGAGGTGGCGGAGTTTACGGGCTTTAGCAGCCCGAGCCATTTTGGAAGCTGCTTTTTGCGGTATGTGGGGTGTACACCGAGGGAATATAGGAAATCGCTGTAAGCAGCGGCTTTCGGTGTTCCGCCACCATGCGGTGGACACCTCGATATTAAGTTGCAACTTACCAAGGCTTTCCTTTTTTGTGACCAAAAAAGGAAACGAAAAAGTCCCGCTGTTGCGAGGCAGCGCGCTTGGCGGCCAAAACGATAGCCGCCATCCAGCAAAGCTGGCCCGCTCTCCTTATTGACCCCTTCAGGGCCTAAATTCCTCTATAAATCTGCCAATTACCCCCGCATAAACCCGCAGCACCCAAACTCTGCAAAATCCAGAAAGCCCAGTGATTTATAAAACACCACAGTTTTAGGCGTATTATCCGTCACCAATTGGATCTGCCGGACATTCTTATATCGTTCCAGCACCGCCTTAAGCAGTGCAGTGCCGATGCCCTGTCTTTGTCTTGCCGGGTACACCAGAATATCCTGCACAAGCACAATGGTGGTACCATCGCCCACCACCCGCACAATGCCGAGCAGTTCCCCGTTTTTATATGCCGCCAAAACAAGCAGAGAATTTTTGTACCCGCGCTCCAATGCAGGCATATCTTCCGTATACGCGGTCCAGCCAACTTGCGCATACAGCTGCAAAATTTCATCGGCCTTGAATTTAGTATATTCTTTTATTTCCATGTTTCTCTCCGTGATTCCTAAATTATATTCCCAGTATACCATAACCCCCTATACAACGCAAAAAATCTCCCTGGCTGCATCGTCTCAAACACAGCCAGGGAGATTGCAATTTTACAAAATCTTACAGCTCGCAGGGGGTAAAGCCGTCCTTGCCCAGCACTTGGACCTTGGTGTAGCCAAGCTCTTTCAGGTGGGCGGCGGCTTCCTCGAAACCGAAGGTCAGCGCCTTGGTATCGTGGGCATCGGCGGTGATGACAACATTGCCGCTGAGCACCAGCCACTCCTTCAGGATCGCGTCGGACGGGAAGAAATCCTTGCGGAAGCCGCGGTAGGCGGCGGAGGTGTTTACTTCCAGCACGCAGCGGCTGCGGGCTGCGGCCATCAGAGCCGAGGTAGCCGCAGCGGTGTAGCGGGGATCGTTCTCATCAAAGAACTTGTTGCCGCCGTTGATCTTCTTGATGAGGTCAAAATGACCCAGAATCGTCGGTTTTTTCTCGGCGACCTTGGCTACGTTGGCAAAGTATGCCTCAGCCACAGCCAGACCGTCGCCGTCAAAATCGTCGTCGATGCAGGCGCGCAGGTCTTCCTCGCGCCAATCGATCTCGTAATATTTGCCGGTTTTGGGGCCCTTGACATAGTGCGTGCTGCCGATCCAGTAGTCGTACTGGGTCGGGTCATCGTCGCTGAACAGATCCCATTCCAAGCCGCACAGAATGTCCAGCTTGCCGGTGTAGCGCTCCTTCAGCTTGGCGACCTGCGCCTTGTACAGGGCAGTACGGCTCTGGGTCATGCAATATTCCAGATCACAGGGGGTGTGGCTGTGTCCGCTGAAGCCCAGCGTTTGCAGACCGTTCCGCCATGCCGTGACCGCAATCTCGTCCAGCGTGTTCTTACCGTCGCACAATTTGGAATGAACGTGTACAGAGCTTTTCAGGTATTCGCCTGCCATATTACTGCATCCTTTCCTGCTTGACCTTATGGTCAATTACGTGTCGTTTTTCGAGTTCCTTCGTGATGTCCTCTACGGAAATGCCCAGCTCGATCATCAGCACCATGACGTGGTAAGCCAGGTCGCTGATCTCGTAGATGGTCTCCTCCCTGTCGCGCTTGGAGCCTGCAATGATGACCTCGGTGGATTCCTCGCCGACCTTTTTGAGGATCTTTTCCAGGCCCTTGTCAAACAGATAGGTGGTGTAGCTTCCCTCTTTCGGGTCGGTCTTGCGGCCCTCGATGAGTGCGTACAGGCCCTGCCAGGTGAACTGCTTCAGCTCGTCCGACACATACACCGGGTTGAAGAAGCAGCTCTCCGCGCCGGTGTGGCAGGCGGGGCCGGATTTGACGACGTCGATGACGAGCGCGTCCTTGTCGCAGTCGGCGGTGATGGAGACGACCCGCTGCACGTTGCCGGAGGTCTCGCCCTTGCGCCAGATCTCCCGGCGGCTGCGGGACCAGAATACGGTGCGGCCCTCGGCAATCGTCAGGGCCAGCGTCTCGGCATTCATGTAGGCGAGGGTCAGCACCTCTTTGGTATAATGGTCCTGTACGATGGCCGGGATCAGGCCGTTTGCGTCAAATTTGAGAGTCTTGGAATTTTCGGTGATTTCCATGGTGGACACTCCTAAAGTCATATAATTTAGTGTACCTCTTTTTATGCGGTTTGGCAAGAGGTAAAGTGTAGGTTTGCTATAGTTACGCAGTAGGGGCCGGGCATGCCCGGCCCGCGGCTTTCCCGCAAGAGGACACTTTTGGGAATGTTGCGGGCCGCACATGTGCGGCCCCTACCGGGTGGCAGCATGGCGAAGGGGCGATCACACCCGCATCTCTACCCCGTTCTCCCGCAAATACCGCTTCAAATCGTTGATTTCCACCTGCTTTGTGTGGAAGATCGACGCGGCCAGACCGGCATCTACTGCCGGGTGATTGCGGAACAGCTCAAGGAAATCCTCTTTTTTGCCTGCGCCGCCCGAGGCAATGATGGGCACCGCGCACCGCGCGGCCACGGCGTCCAGCAGCTCCAAATCGAAGCCGTTCTTCACGCCGTCGGTATCGATGGAGTTGACCACCAGCTCACCTGCACCGTTTTTGACGCCCTGCTCCAGCCAATCCAGCGCATCGATGCCGGTGTTCTCGCGCCCGCCTTTGGCAAACAACATAAATTTTCCGTCCACACGTTTAATATCGGCGGAAAGCACCACGCACTGGTTGCCGTATTTCTGCGCTGCCGCCGGGATGATGCCCGGGTTGCGGATGGCGCCGGAGTTTACGCTGACCTTGTCGGCACCGCATTTCAGCACACGGTCGAAGTCGTCCAGCGTGTTGATGCCGCCGCCCACCGTCAGCGGGATAAAGATCTGGCTGGCAACTTCCCGCAAAATATCGGTGAACAGGCCGCGGCCCTCAACGCTGGCGGTAATATCGTAGAACACCAGCTCGTCCGCGCCGGAGGCGTTGTAGTAGCGCGCCATTTCGACAGGGTCGGCCATGTCCTGCAAGCCTTCAAAGTTGACACCTTTGACCACGCGCCCGTTTTTGACGTCCAGACAAGGAATTATGCGTTTGGTAATCATGTCCTCATTCCCCCTCGTACAGCCGCACGGCCTCGGCCAGATCAATCGCTCCCGTATAAATCGACTTCCCCAAAATGGCGGCGTGGCAGTGCATGCCGGAAAGCTCGGCCAGCTCGGCCATGGCGGCAATGCCGCCGCTGGCCGTGACTTCGATGCCGGGAATCGTCAAAAGCTCACGGTACAGCGCCATATTGGTGCCCTGCATCGTGCCGTCCCGGGAAATATCAGTAGCGATGATAGCCTTGACGCCCACCCCGGCGCAGCGGCGGCAGAACGCCACGCCCGGCTCGGGGGTAACTTCCTTCCAGCCATTCACGGCTACCAGGCCGTCCTTCATGTCGACGCCTACGGCAATCTGTGCGCCGTACTTCTGTGCCATTTCTGCCGTGAAATCGAAGTTTTTTACGGCCACCGTGCCCAGAATGCAGCGGTCCGCGCCGAGGTCAAGATACCGTTGGATGCGCGCCTCGTCGCGGATGCCGCCGCCGACCTCGATTTTGAGGCTGCCCAGCTTGGCAATGGCGGCAATCGTCTGCAAATTGGCCGTGGTGTCGTCCTTGGCGCCGTCCAGATCGACGACATGCAAATACTTCGCACCTGCGTCGATAAATTGCTGCGCCTGGGCGACGGGGTCTGCGTTGTAGACGGTCATCCGGTCGTAGTCGCCCTGATAAAGCCGCACGGCCTGGCCGCCGCGCAGGTCAATGGCGGGGTATAGCTTCATGGTACTTCCTCCCTCTCGCTTACAGCTCGGCAAAGGCCTTTAACAGCCGCAGGCCGGTATCACCGGATTTTTCCGGGTGGAACTGGGTGCCGTAGACATTGCCGCTGCGCACCGCGCCGGTGACATGGATGCTGTACTCGCTGGTGGCAAGGGTCGAAGCAGCGCAGTTTTTGGCGTAGTAGCTGTGCACGTAGTAGACGTACTCGCCGTTTTTCACGTACTTGAACAGCGGGTCGTCCTCACGTCCGGGCACGATGTCCAGCGCGTTCCAGCCGATGTGCGGCACCTTGAGCGCCGGATCGGTCAGGTCGTCCGCCAGCGGGCAGACCTCGCCGGGGATGAGGCCCAGGCCGGCGTGTTCGCCGTACTCGAAGCTTTTGTCAAACAGCAGCTGCATGCCTAAGCAGATGCCTAGCAGCGGCTTTTTCTGCGTTTCCTCGCGCAGAACGGGCACAAGGCCTGTGGCTTCGAGCTTGGCCATTGCGTCGGCGAACGCCCCGACGCCGGGCAGCAGGATATGATCCGCCGCCCGCAGGTCTGCGGCATTGCGGGTCACCCGCACCTCTGCGCCCAGGCTTCTGACGCTGGACGACAGGCTGAACAGGTTGGTCCCACGCCGTAGTCAACGATTGCGATCATGTATGGTTCTCCCCCTCTGTATAAAACTTATCCATGGCCCAGCGGGCCGGGTTGGTGAGAATGGAATCATAGCCCTTCAGGCGCGGTGTCTTGCGCTGCGGGAGGGGCATTTATTCACCCAGGATCTCATCCAGCGCCGCAAAGAACCGCTGCATCTGCTCGGGCGTGCCAATCGTGATGCGCAGATAGTCCGAGATGCGCGGCGCGTTGAAGTGGCGGATTAAAATGCCGCGGGCGCGCAGCTTTTCAAAAATTTCCACACAGGGCATACGGTCCGTGGTCGCGAACAAAAAAATTTGTGGCCGAGTCAAACACCGTGAACCCGCGGCGGCGGCGCAGCTCGTCGGTGGTGTGGGTGCGCTCGGCAATGACCTTTGCCGTTACATCGGCAAAATAGGCCTCGTCGGAGATCGCCGCCACGCCCGCGGCCTGGGTCATGGCGTTGACGTTGTAGGGGCTGTAGCTGAACTTGACGCGGTTCATGTCGGCAATCAGCGCGGGCCGCGCAATGCAGAAGCCCAGCCGTGCACCCGCCAGATTGTGCGTTTTGGAGAAGGTATGGGTGATGACGAGGTTGTCATATTTTTCCAAAAGCGGCAGACAGGACGACCCGGCAGGCGCGAACTCGACGTAGGTCTCGTCCACGATCACGATGTTGTCGGGGTTCGTTTGCAGGACCTCCTCGATGGCGTCCACCGGGGCCAGCAGGCTGGTGGGCGCGTTCGGGTTGGCAATCACGATCGTCTCGTGCAGGCCGCAGTACTTTTTTCAAGTCGATGGTCAGGTCGTCCTCCAGCGGGATGACATGCTGCGGAATATGCAGCAGATCGCACAAAACCGGGTAAAAACTGTAGGTTACATCGGCAAAGGCCAGCGGCGTGCTTTCATCGCAGAACGCGCGCAGGGCCAGCAGCAGGTTCTCGTCGCTGCCGTTGCCGCAGAGGATATTCTCCGGGCGCACGCCCAGTGGCGCGCAATGGCGGCGTTGAGATCGCCGTTGGTCAAATCAGAGTACAGCCGCAGCCCCGGCACCGCCGCGGCCACCGCCGCCGCCACACCGGGCGCGGGCGGGTACGGGTTTTCGTTGGCGTTGAGTTTGACAAGGTTGTCAATTTTAAGCTGTTCGCCGGGGGTGTACGGCTCCAGCGAAGCGAGGGTTTTGGTAAAATAACGGCTCATGGGTGTTCCTCCCCGTCCGAAGTGTAGAATTGGTCGTGGGGCCATTTGGCGGGATTGTTTTGGATGTATTGGAAGATTTCATCATAATCCCGCGGCCCGCGTATGACATGATCGTAGTAGGATGTTTGAAAGATGGAATGGCCGAGGCGGCGTGTAGTCCCCGTTTTGATGGCACGAACCATTTGGTGAATCGTAGGGCGGGATGCCCCCATCCCGCCGCCGTTCCCGGGTGCATGGATATGAAAAAGAATGTGCAGATGGTTCGGCATGATAACATACGCATCCACGGTGACATTGTCGTAAACCGTTTCCGTGCGGCGAATTAAATCGTCCACAATTTTCCCGGCGGGCAGCAGTTGAACCCGCGGCGGGATGAGGGCATCCCGCCGTACGGATGACGGAAGGTCAACAACGATCCGGGAAAGAATGTGCGCCTTATTTTTGGTACACACCGTTATAAAATACGCACCCGGTTCACTATAATCATGCTGCTTCAACCTCGGATGCTTCCTTTTTGGCAAGCTCATTCCTCAAACCGGATCGTCACACTCCTGGCATGGGCATGTAACCCCTCGTGCTCGGCAAAATTGGCGATGCGTCCCTGCACCTCGCCGAGGGCTTCGCGGGTGTAATAAATAAAGCTCGACTTCTTCACAAAATCATCGACGCCCAGCGGGCTAGAGAACCGCGCCGTGCCGCTGGTGGGCAGCGTGTGGTTCGGGCCGGCAAAGTAGTCGCCCAGTGCCTCGGGCACGTTTTTGCCCAAGAAGATGCTGCCCGCGTTCTGCACCGAGTTCAGCACCGCGAACGGGTCATCGACGCAGATTTCCAGATGCTCCGGCGCAATGATGTTCACGGCGTCGATGGCCTTCTTCATGTCGTCGGTGACAATAATTTTGCCGTTCGTGTCCACACTGGCGCGGGCAATGGCGGCGCGGGGCAGCTGCGGGATCTGCACCTCCAGCTCCGCCTGCACGGCCTTGGCTAAATCCCGGCTGTCGGTGACCAGCACCGGCGTGGCCAGCTTGTCGTGCTCGGCCTGGCTCAACAGGTCGGCGGTGACCCAGGCGGGGCTGCAGGTGCCGTCGGCCAGAACCAGAATTTCCGACGGGCCTGCGATCATATCGATGCCGACCTTGCCGAACACCTTCCGCTTTGCCGTGGCCACGTAGATATTGCCGGGGCCGACGATCTTATCCACGGCGGGGACGCTCTCGGTGCCGTAGGCAAGGGCTGCCACGGCCTGTGCGCCGCCCGTTTTAAAAATCAAATCAATGCCCGCAATGACGGCGGCGGCCAGAATCGCGGGGTTCACCTTGCCGTCCCGTCCCGCGGGGGTCGTCATGACGATCTGCCCAACGCCCGCGACCTTGGCGGGGATGACGTCCATCAGCACGGTAGAGGGGTAGGCTGCCGTGCCGCCGGGCACGTAAACGCCCGCGCGCTGGATGGGGGTGTACTTCTGCCCCAGCACGATGCCGGGCTTGTCGTTGACCACAAAGTTTTTGTGCAGCTGCTGCTCATGGAACTGGCGGATATTCTCGGCGGCCATCTTCAGCGTCGTGATGAACTCGGGATCGGTCTTTTCCAGCTCGGCAAAGGCTTCCTCAATTTCGGCCTGGCTGACCCGCACGTCGGTCAGCTCGGCGTGGTCAAATTTGGCGGCGTACTCGATCAGGGCGGCATCGCCGCGGGCGCGCACATCGGCAATGATGGCGTCTACGGTGGCCTCCACGTCGGCTTCGGCGCGGATGTCACGGTTCAAAATTTCTTCGGGCTTTACTTCATCAAAATCATACAGGCGGATCATTGTGTAAGGGCCTCCTTCATTTTGGTAAGCAGCTCAGTAAGCTGGGCGTATTTGAACTTGTAGCTGGCTTTGTTGGCGATAAACCGGGCCGAGATAGGCATGAATTCTTCAATCACGGTCAGGTCGTTTTCCTTTAAGGTGGTGCCCGTCTCGACAATATCGACGATGACGTCGGACAGGCCCAAAATCGGGGCCAGCTCAATGGAGCCGTTCAGCTTGACAATGTCGATGTCGCGTCCGCGGCGCTCGTAGTGGTCGCGGGCAATGTTGACAAATTTTGTAGCTACGCGCAAGGCGCGGCTCTCTCGTCGTCGGTGAAGCCCGCAGGCCCGGCCACGCACATCCGGCACTTGCCCATGCCGGTATCCAGCAGCTCATACACGTCTGCGCCGGACTCGGTCAGAATGTCCTTGCCGACGATGCCGATGTCTGCCGCGCCGTGCTCGACGTAAATCGCAACGTCGCTGGGCTTGACGAGGAAGTACCGCACACAGGCGTCGGGGTTCTCGACCACGAGCTTGCGGGTGTCGTTGTAGTCCTCGGTGGCGCTGTAGCCCGCGCCCGCCAGCAGCTTGTACGCCTTGTCGCCGAGGCGGCCCTTCGGCAGGGCAATGTTCAGCCAGCTTTTCTCGCGGCCCTGCTGCTGCACGGGGGGCAGCGGCGCGGCCAGGCGTTCCAGCTCGTCTAAGTACATCGCAAAGCCGATGGCGTTGGCCCCCGGCGTGAACCGCTGCATCAGGTAGTCGTACTGTCCGCCCTTGAGCACCGCGCACGGGATGCCCGCGACGTAGCCGGTGAACACAAGGCCGTTGTAATACTCCATTTCGTCGGCCATGCTCAGGTCCAGCCGGGTGCCGCGGCCCGCCTCGCCCAGCGCATTCTGCAAAGCCTGCAATTCCTCCAGCGCCGCGCGCTGGGTCTCGCACCGGCAGGCGGCGCGGGCGGCGGTCAGCGTTGCACCCAGCGGGCCGTGCAGGTCGAGCAGGCCGGTCAACGCGGCAGCGGCGGATTCGTCCAGCCCCGCGGCCAGCGCGGCGGTGCGCAGCTCGTGGGCGTTCTTGGCGCGCAGGAAATCAAGCAGCTTCGCGCGTGCCTCGGCGGGGACATGCAGCGCGTCCAGCAGGCCGGTCAGGTAGCCCATGTGGCTGATTTCCAGCACGGTGGGCACATCCAGCGCGGCCAGGCTTTGCAGGGCCAGCCGCACCACGGCGGCCTGCTCGTCGGCGTTCACCGCGCCCATGCTCTCCAATCCCATCTGGTGGATGGTCTGGAAGGTGTGGCTCTCGCGGCTGGGGCGGCAGACCTCCTCATTATAATAAAAGCGCTTGCACTCCCCTGCCGCGGGCTGGGCCGTCTTGGCGATGGACAGCGTCACGTCCGGCTTGATGGCCCGCAGTTTGCCGTCCAGGTCGGTAAAGGTGATGACCTGCGGGTCCGGCAGAAAGCGCTGGTACTCCTGATACAGGGCGTACTCCTCAAACCGGGAGGCGCGGTATTTGCGATAGCCGCCCTGCTCGTACAGGGCACGCAGGCGGAAGGTCGCCTGTTCGGCGGGGGTGAAATTTTGTAAAGTCAGCTCCATAATACGTCTCCTACCTCTCTTTTCCATAACAACATTATACTTTAGCGCAGTAAAGATGTAAAGCGTTAAACAAGAAACCTGTACAAATTTGGGTGCGGCTGCTTGGCGAAAACGGCAATAAAATAGCAAAAAGGCGCACCTTTGCCTTAAACCAAAGATGCGCCTTGCGCGTTTCTTGTATCAGCCCTTGCAGCCCTGTTCGTCCCAATCACCAAAATCAGCCGGGTCGGCAATCTTGGTAACGTCCAGCTTGCCGTCCTCGGTCTTGGGAACTTCCACGGCACCCAGCTCAACGGGGTTGGCGTTGGGGGTGTCATCTCCAGCGGGGGCCTGCACAGGGGCGGCCTCCGCTTCGGGAGCTTCTTCTACGGGAGCGGCAGAGGTTTCTTCAGGTGCAGCGGGGGCTTCTTCGGCCTCGGCAGACGCATCGTCAGCGGGCTCGGCGGTCTCGGCAGTGCCATCCTCGGCGTCTGCTTCATCCTCCGGGCCCCAAATATGCTCGTACTCCTCGGTATGCTCGTTACGGTTCAAAAAGTAAGCCGCGGCGCCCACAGCGGCAGCGCCAATCGTCAGTCCAACCAGCTTTTTCAGTAAAGACATCGTATGATCCTCTCAATCGCCTTACGGCACGGCATTTTCCGGAAAACATCTGTGTTTCAACGGAATACGTACATCATAGCGCAAACGCCGCCATTTTGCAAGGGGCTATTTTTAAAATTTGTGCAAAAAGTTTGCCTTTAGTTTTGCCCATGCTCCTGCAGCCAGGCGCGCAGTTCAGGGGTATCGGCCCAGTAGCGGCTGCCCCAATGGGAAAAATCCCACTGTGCATCGTAAGGATTGCACTCGTAATCCACATAGTAAAGCACGCCGCCCCACAGGATAAAATTGGTGGGGAAGTAATCTATATTCAGCCCGGCAGGGTACAAAAGGCGGCACAGCGCCCGCATCTGCTCTTCGGCTTGCGGCGGCAGCGTGCCCGTTTGCAGCTGTTCCAGCACCGTTGGGCCGGGGATGTACTGCTTCACCAGCCGTTCCTGTGCTTCGTCCACCGCCAGCAGGCACGGCATCGGGATGCCCAGGGCTGACAATGTGCGGTAATCCCGCAGCTCGCTTTGCAGCTTATCCCCAAACTGGTAGTAGCTGCACGGCTCATGGTGAATCTGTTTGACCACTACAGGCCCCTCGCTCCCCTGCGCCAGATAGGAGTAACCGCCTTTTCCCTTGCCAAGCAGCCGCGTTACCGTATAGGGTTGCCCGTTTACCTGTATTGTATCCATGCTGCACCTCCGTTACAACTGCTGCATCCAGCTGCGCTTTTTGAACAGCCGCAGCGAGAGCGCCAGGCGGACACATTCTTCCAGCGAGAGCAAAAAGTACACTGGAACGACGGGCAATTTCAGTACAAAGGCCGCCAGGAACCCCAGCGGCACACCGAAGCCCCAGGTACCGATGAGGTCGATGGCCAGGGTGTAGTTGGTTTTGCCGCCGCTTTTTAAAATGCCGCCGCCCAGGATCATGTTCTGCACCTTGACCGGCGAGATGACGGCGAACACTACCAGCAATAAGTAGGCCGTGGCACGCACCTCCGGCTCGACACGGTAAATCGTGGTGTACAGCCGCCCGAAGACCAACAGCAGCGCCGACAACACCAGCGAGGTCGCCAGCCCGCAGCGCATCAACCGCTGGGCGTCGCGGTAGGCGCGGTCGTACTCCTGCGTGCCCAGCGACTTGCCAATAAGGATGGCCGCTGCCTTGGACAGACCCGACAGTGCGCCCACCATCAGGCATTGGATGGGCGTGGTCATCGTCATAGCGGCGCAGGCCTGGGTGCCGATGTTGCCGTAGATGGCGGAGTAGACGTTCTCGCCCAGGCTCCACAAAAATTCACTGGCCAGCAGTGGCAGCAGAATTTTGGCGTAGGTAAGCAGTTCCGGCCGAGTGAAGCCCAGCGTGAACCGCAGCCGCCACTGCTTTTGCCGCAGCCGCACGGCCAAAAACAGGTAGACAAGTAAGCAGGACACCACCTGCGCAGCCACGCTGGCTACTGCCGCGCCCTGCACCCCCAGTGCGGGCAGCCCGCCGTGGCCGAAGATAAGCAGGTAGTTCAGCCCCGTGTTGATGCATAGCGAGGTCATGCTGGCAATGAGCGGGAAGACGGCGGCCTCCATGCAGCAGAGCAGCGTCTCCGCCATGCCGGACAGCGCCGCCGGGAAGAACGACCAGGCGTAAGTCTGCAAATACGTTTGCCCCAGCGCGCGGGTGGCATCGTCCTGGGTGTAGAGGCCCAGAATCGGCTCGGCAAACCGGGTGGAGACCAGCGTAAACACCGCTGTAATGGCCAGCGACACCAGCAGGTTGACGCTGTAGCTGCGGGCCGCGTTTTTACGGCTGCCCTGCCCCAGATATTGGGAAATGAGGATGGCCCCCGCTGCCGTGACGGCGCTGAGCACCACATTATGAATAGATGCAAACTTGCCGCCCAGCCCGATGCCCGAAATGCTGGCGCTGCCTAGCTGGCCGATCATGACCTGGTCAATAATGCTGAAGGAGGCCCGCAGCATGCTTTGCAGCGTGACCGGCAAAGCAATGTGCATCAGGCTGCGGGCAAAGGCGCGGTCGCCAAAAAAGCCGGTAATCCCGCCCCCGGAAACAGAAGAAGAACGAAAACCCATACAGACACCTCTTACAAATTACTACGCTGTCATTATACTATGATTTCACTTGCGTTTCATCCATAAAAGTCTTATACTTATAACAGAATCCTATGTTTTTGCAAACGAGGTGCCGCCTATGTCCTATCTGCCCCCAAACCCTGCCATTCTGCCCGATGGACAGGAGGTAAAAGTCCACGGCAGCGAAGCCTTCCCTTTTGCCGTCTACTGCGGTATCATCCCCACGTTTATCCCGGCCTATCCCCTGCACTACCACGAGGAAATGGAGCTGATTTACTGCGAAACCGGCAGCGGCAGCATCACCATTGACCGGGCAACGGTTACCCTGCACACCGGCGATGTGGCAGTGATTTTGCCCGGGCAGATCCACGCCATCGCGGCGGCGGGGGCCGGGACGTTCCGCTATTACAACATCCTGTTCCGCTTCTCGCTGCTGGAGCCGCCGGACAGCGAGACCTACCGCCGCTTTTTGGCCCCGCTGGCGGACGGCCGCATGGAAGTGCCTGCCCATATACAAAAAGACAGCCCCCTGGGCAGGGAGCTGCCTGTAAACGTAAAAATGCTGATTGAAAACCGCAAAGAAAACACGGCACTGCGCATAAAAGCCTGCCTGTACGGCGTGATGGATGCGCTGTGCAAAGCTGCCACGCCCGCCCGGCACCCGGCCGGGGCCGAGCACCGGGACACCCGCCTTCTGCGCCAGACCGTGCAGTACGTGGACCGTCACTATGCGGAGAAAATCACGGTGGCGGCCATCAGCGCCCAGTGCGGCTACAGCAGCAGCCACTTTATGAAGCGGTTCCACGACCTGACCGGCACCAGCTTTGCACAGTACCTCATCCACTTTCGGCTGGAAAAGGCCGCTACCCTGCTGCGGGGCAGCCGGTACACCGTGCTGGAGATCGCCGCACGGTGCGGGTTCAGCAATGCATCCTACTTTACGCGGGCGTTCACCCGGCAGTATGGGGTGTCCCCCACCGCTTATCGGCAGGGCGGCGATAAAACAGACGATTAGCCAATCTTTTCTACCTTGATAACCGTAACGGCGATGGGCGTATCGTCCAGCGCGTGGACGGCGGTGCGCCAGTAGTAGAGCGGCTCACCGGTGGAAAACTCAAACACCATCTCATCCGGGGCAATGCCGGTAAAGTTGACCTCCATCTTGTAGGTCTCCTGGTTGATAAGCCCGTGGCGGGCATAGATATAACTGTGGTCGAACCCACTGCCCGTCAGGGTGACGCGGTAGCTGCCGGGGAAGAGCATCCAGGCTTCGGTCAGCAGTTCGCCGCCCTCGTTCAGGGTCACGGTGTCGGCGTCCGCCGTGCCGTTGATGACGCTGGATTTTTGCAGCGCCATCGTGTGGGCGGGGATGTCAACAGCAGGCTCCTCGGTCAGGCCATGGATCGGCTCCACGCTGCCCAGCAGGATGCCGTCCAGCCGGTAATAGTGCAGCGCGTAGTCGCTGCGGGCCAGCTCGTCCTCATCGATAAAGGCGTAGAGCGTGTCCGGCGCGAGGGTGTTCATCTCCCCTGCCAGCGTCACCGCCGCCAGGTTGCCGTCCATGTGGCCCATGTAGAAGCTGTTGGAGGTCCAGCCGTGGTCGGCGGCAAAGGCAACGAGGTCCCAGAAGTCGTCGTGTTCAAAGTCGAAGCTGGCAAAGGCCAGGCGGCTGAACTGCCCGCTGGCAGCCAGCTGCTCCCAGGCCGGGTCGGTCAGTTGGGTGGTGTCCTTATAATAAGCGGCATCGTGGTAGGTGGTGTAACGCTTGGTAAGCTCGGTACGCAGGCCAAAGCCCTGGGCAGCGGCGCAGACAGCCAGCAGCACAGCGGCCGCGGCACCGTTCCAGAACCGCAGCACCAGCCCGCAGGCCGCCATGGCCAGCAGCATGCCGGCCAGCCAGGCCAGACGGGCGCAGCTGGAGAACATGGCCCAGAAATCCATCAGCACCTGCGGGATGGGCACGGTAAACAGCGTGCGGCCCCCGAAGGTGACGGTGTTGCCCATCGAGGCGACGGCGTCCAGCACCAGCAGCACAACAGCGGCAACCACAATATGGGTATGGCGGCGGAAGAACTCTGCCGCTTTTTTGCGTTGTACCAACAAACCGGCCAGTGCCAGCACGACGGCCGCGGTGGTGCCCAGGCCCGCGTACACTTCCTGTTCCCAGCTGGCACCCAGACCCGGCACAAACAGGTTGGCTAGGTCGGCACCGCTCAAATAGCCGTTGGAGTAGCCCGCAAAGTTGGCGGCAAAGGCTCCCAGCACAAACAGTTCGGCCAGCGCCACGGCGCAAAAGCTGACGATGGGCAGCACGACGGCGGCGGGGCCGCGCTTTTCCAGCCTGCGCTGCACACAGGCGGCCACCAGCACCATACCCACCATGGGCAGATAATACAGATGGATGCCCGCACACAGCAGCCCCAACACACCCCACCACAGGCAGAGTTTTCCGGTGGACGGCCTATTTTCGGATTGCTCGGCACACAGCCACACCCACAGGGCCAGCAGCGCCAGCCAGTTGGCGGCCAGCGCCGTGTGGGCAAACATGCGGATGTTCAGCGCCGGGAACAGCACCAGCACCCCGGCGCCCAGTACGCTGGCCCAGTTTTTTGCGGTATCCTGCGGGCGCACGCCGCCGATGCGGGCAATGAGCGCCTGGGCCAGACCGCCCTGCATGGCATAGCAGAACAGCCCCCACAGCCCTAAGTACTGGAAACGCGCGGGCAGCACCCCGCCCAGCAGCTTGCAGACCACGGCCAGCAGCGGGATGGAATCGGTGTACAAAATGCTGGTGCGGTAGGGGTAAATGGCACTGTAGTTTGCGCCCAGATACGGCAGGTGCCAACCGCTGCGGCGGTAAAACACCCAGCCCAGATAATGCTGGGACGGGTCCGGGCTGGGATTGTTCAAGATCCAGTCCACACAGAGGGATCCAGCACCCGCACGCCGTATAGTACGAGAAAAACCAGCGCCCCAAGCAGGGCGCCGGTCAGACTCCAGCGATGTTTTTGCAAAAATGCCTTTGTCTTTGTCATACGGTCCCCCGCTTAGCGCACAAAGGTGGTGGAAAGGGTGGTGGACCAGCTTTCGCCTTTCTTCAGGCTGGCGGCGCAGGGGCGCTGCTCCCACTCCAGGGGGCCGTTCTCCTCGCCGGGCAGGCTGTGCCAGGGCTCGATGCAGATAAAGTGCAGCGGCTTTTTAGCGGCGGACCAGATCAGCACGTAGGGGTAGCCCTCCACGTTGCAAATCACGCTGCGGCCGGTGTCCTTCTCCACAACGGAGACATGGGCGGTCTTCAGGTTGACCATGCAATGGCTGTCACTGTCGAACAGGTCGTCGGTCAGGGGGATGGTCTCGGTGTTGCGGGCCAGATAGTAACTCTGGCCATTCAGCAGGCCGTTGGGAATGGCGCTGACGCACAGCGGGGACTCCAGCCCGTCAAAGCGGATCTCGTAATCCTCGGTGGTATGGCGGTCATCAAAGGGCAGCGCAAAGGCGGGGTGATAGCCGATGCCAAAGCGCAGCTGCTCCTCCACGGGGTTCTCCACAGTCAGGGTGTGGTGGATGGTCTCGCCGTCCAGCACAAAAGTGGAGCGCAGCACAAAGGCGTAGGGCCATTTGGGCAGCGTTTCAGGGTTGGCGTGCAGCTCAAACTCCAGCGTGTCGGCGGTGTGACGGGTCATGGCGTGCTCCACATCGCGGGCAAAGCCGTGCTGGCCGCCGGTGTATTCCACGCCCTTGGCAATCATCTTGCCGCCGGTCAGCTTGCCGGTGTAAGGGAACAGAATGGGCGCGTGGCGGCCCCAGACGGAAGGATCGCCGGACCAGAGCAGCTCGGCTCCGGTGGGCTTGTGGATGACGCTGACAGCCTCGGCACCGTGGGTGTCGACGGTCAGACGCAGGGTATCATTTTCGATCGAGTACCGCATAGGATAAGTACCTCCTGCCGAAATTTTTACGGTTTTACTATAAAACCGCACAGCCCCGCGGGGCGGGAATTGTGCGGTATGGCCTTAGAAAATCAGTTGCAGCACCATGCCTGCCGCGGCGCCAACGGCCCACAGCAGCCCGGTCATAAACAGGTTTTGCTTCCAGCTGGGGTTCACACGCCACAACACGGCCAGGCCCACGCCTGCGCCGGCGGTCAGCCCGGCAAACAGGCTGCCAAAGGTGATGGCCCCCTCCATATACAGCTGGGCCAGCAGCACACTGGCGGCGCAGTTGGGCACAAGGCCAACCAGCGCGGTCAGCATCGGCTGGAAGATGCCCATGCCGCCTAAGATACCGGTGATGGCGTCCTCGCCCACGGACTCAAAAATAAGCCCGATCAGGAAGCTGAAGAGCAGAATGAACACGAAAATTTCCAGCGTGTGGCGCAGAGCGGCCAGGAAGATGCTGCTGGTCTCCTCGTGCTCCTCGTGGCAGTCCACCTCATCGGCGTGGCCCTCGTACCCGCCGTACAGCGAGTGGGGCAGCACCTTGCGCAGCGGGAAGTCCAGCAGTACGCCGCCTACGATGGCAAAAATGATCTTGCAGACGATCAGCAAGACCAGGGTGGTCCACTGGCTCGGCTCAGCGGCCAGCAGCGGAATGGCCTCGTCGCTGGTGGCGATAAATACGGCCAGCAATGTGCCGGGGGTGATGACCCGGCTGGCGTAAAAGTTGGATGCGACCGCGCTGAAACCACACTGGGGCACACAGCCCAGCAGTGCGCCGGGCAAAAAGCCCCAGCGACCGCCGCCGGCGAGGGCGTTTTCAATGTTCTCGCCGTGGTGGCGCTCCAGCCATTCGATCAGCAGATATGCCAGATACAAAAAGGGCAGCATTTTTACGCCGTCAATCAGCGCATCCAACAGTGCATCGAGAAAAATTTCCATTTAGACCTCATTATATACTTTTTATGGGATTTGCGGTGCCGTAGTATTGTTTGTGCAAACTACAGCTTTATACAAAGCTGCGCAGCAGCCTTACGGCCGGGCGCACCACTTTATCGGGGATACGGGCGCGGAACCGCGCTACCGTGCGGGCAGAAAACGGCATCTCATCGCTGAAAGTTTCCATGCCCAAAAAATACTGCAGGTAGGGGCTTTCCCGCACCAGCTGCACCACCTCGCGGTCCGAGACCTCGTAATGCAGCTGGATAACACGGCAGCCCAGCGCGATGCGGGCCGAGATGGCTGCTTTGCCGCTGGGGGCAAACAATTCACTATAGCCCTGCTCAAAACGGTCCCAATCGATGGCTTCGGCCAGGCGGACCCAGCGGTTTTTATCGTGCAGTTCTCCATGGTACGGCGGCAGATAGTCATAAATCGACATCTGCTTTTCTTTGGCACGGTACACAGGCGTAACCCCTCTCTACAACAATACGGAAATTTAATACCGCTGGAACAGCGGGAAGATCATAGCCAGCACGCACCACGCGGCCTGGTACAATACCAGTGCGGGCAGCGGCAGGGTGGCCAGGCCGCCGGTCAGGGTCAGCAGTACGCCCAAAACGCAGCTGATAAGCACCGAGGCAGTGACAACGACGGCGGACTTGCGCTCGCCCTCGGCAGCACCGGCGGCAGCTTCCAGGCCGCCCACAAAGCTGGCAAAGCTGCCCAGATGCAGCATGTTGCCGTCGCTTTCCGGCAGCCAGGCGGTGGCCGGGTTCATCAGCTCATGCTCGGCGGTGTTCAGCACCTTCACGGGGCCCCGGCGGGCAGGCTGTAGGCAGCCTCCAGCAGGGCGGTATCGCAGTTGAAATCGTCGCAGTCGACGATCAACGACAGGCCGGAATGGCGCAGGCTGTCCAGCACGGCGGCAGTGTCCGGGTCACGCTGGTAGGCCACCTGGAACATGGCAAACAGTTTGCCGGAGACGGCCAGGTAGATCATGCGGCGCTGGTTGACGGTATGGTGCTGCTCGTACTCCAGGCTGGGCAGCTTGACGCCGTAATCCTGCATCAGGCTGCGGTTGCCTACCAGCACGCGGCGCTTGTTGACCCAGCCGATGTAGCCCTTGCCGTAGACGGCCTCGCGGTCATCCACCTTGGCAATCATGCTGCGGTCGCCCAGCATATTCAAGAAGACATCCCGCAGCGTGGGGCAGGCCTCAGCCATGATGGAGGCGGCATAGACGATGGCCAGGTCGATGGGGGCGTTTTTGATGGGCTTGATGCCCGCCAGTGTGACGCACCCCTGGGGGAAAAGATCCCGCGCGGTGACCTGGATGACGTTGATGCGGCCCAGCTGGCGGATGTCACGCCAGCCCGGCACGACCGCGCCCACCTGGGCGGCGCTGCGCTGCATTAGGCGTGCGGGCATGGCGGCCAACAGCGTGCCCGCCAGCGGCGCGGCCAAGCACAAAATGCTGGCCAAAATGGTGACAGCGCTGGTCAGGTTGTGGGTGCGGATGACAGTGATCAGGAAGCCCAGCAGCGCGCAGCCGCCTGCGGCCCAGGCAAACTGCTGCTGGTTTTATCGCTGGTACCGGCAGCGGCGCTGCTGGCCAGGAAACCACGGAAGATCTGCGTCGGGCGGCTGACCAGCACCGACGGGTGCGGCTGGGCCAACCCCTGAGAGGCCGCCCGCAGCGCGCCGGCGTCTTTCAGCCGGTAGGCTACGGCGTGGTCTACATTTTTGCTGACGAGCTGGAAGTTATCCCGCACGGTGGCGGCGTTCATCCGCTTGCCTACGGTGTTGACGCAGAGCACCAGCGCGGCAGGCCCGGCCAGCAGGGTGACCTCGTTCGTGTAGCCTTTTGTGACCAGCACGATGAGCGCCTGCAGCAGCGCACCCACTACGGCCAAAGCGGTCAGGCTGTCGGGGGTCGGCTTTTTGGCCAGACCCTGCAAACCGTTCAGCAGTGTTTTCCAGTTGATACCGGCGGCCACGGCCAGCAGCACCAGGGCTACGGCCGGGTAGACGGTTTCCCCGGCCAGAACGCCGGGCATGGCGGGCAGGGCGGCGGCAATGAACGCCAGCACCAGCAGCACCAGAGCCGCCGCGCCGCTTACGATGCAGGCGGTAGTCAGATGCAGCAGGTTCTCGTCCAGCTCCTTGCGCACGGCGGGGGCGTCCTCGGCGCTCTCGAAATCGCGGCGTCGGGACACGGGGATCTCGGCAGTGTCAAAGGGCTGGGCAGCGGAATCCGCCGATTCATCGTCGGCCTTGCCGCCCAGATGGAACCCGCCCAGGCGGAACTTGTCCAGCAGGCCGGTGTGAGCGGTGCTCTCCCCTGCTTCCTCCTCCAGATTGGAGGTGAGCCGGGCGGCCATCTCGTCGTAGCGGGTGGTCTCGTCGGAGATTGCGCCGGTGTTGATGGCGTTGGCGATGTTATCCACAAAGGAGCCGGTGGCAGGCTCGACGGGAGCCTGGCCCAGGTTTTGGGTAAAGCCGGTGTGGGCCGGTGCGGCAGAAACTGCGTAGCTGCCCAGATCCTGCGTGAAGCCGGTATGGGCGGGCTGTGCCTGCGGGGCCTGCCGGAACGGCTGCGTCTGGGCAGGCTGGGCGGCATCGGGCGTGACCGGCGTTAGGCGGATGCGCCCGGTCAGGGTATCCACCAGATCGTCCACGGCATCGCGGGTGTGGTGATAGCTGTCGGCCATCAGGGTCGGCTCGTCCACAGCAGGAGCCGGGGCAGCCGTATCGGGCTGCGGTACGGTATCGACCTGGGGCGCGGGCTGCGGCGCCGCGGGTTGGGCAGGCTGCGGCTGGGCCGTATGGGGGCGCACGGCGTTGTAGGCGCTCATGAACTGCTGGGTGCTGTCCGACGGCATTGGCGCGACTGAACCGAGCTGCATCGTAAAGCCGGTGGTGGTCTGGCCGGGCTGGATGGCCTGGGCGCTCTCCAGGCCGGGCAGGTCCAGCGGCTCGCCTACCGGTCCCTGCAGTGGCGTGGGCTGAGCCGGGGGCGGCGTGCTGCGCTTTTGACCTGGGGTGAATTCCACGGTGCTGCGCTTTTTACGGTAGATCGTGCTGGTAGCGCCCGGGTCGCGGGCAGGGGTGCGGCTGTTTTTTTGCTCGTTGACGACGCCTCGCAGCATTTGCAGTGTGTCGCCTGTCAGGGTAGCACCGATCAGCGTGCTGCCGGAAGATTCGCTTTGGGGCTGGGTGTATTTGCTGCGCCAGACGTTGGTGCTGGTCTCCGGCTCCGGCTGGATGGCCGGGCGCAGCGGAGCCATCGTCGGCTCGTCCTGCCGCTCCTCGGGGATCATCAGCTCGTCGGTGGCGTCGGTATCGGCGCTGCTGCCACCGCCAAACAGGCTGTTCAAGAAGCCGTGCTTGCGGGCAGGCTTCGGCGGCGTGGCCTGCTCGGCCTCGGCTTCATCCGGGAAATATTCATCCTCGGTCTGGTAGGAACTTTGCGCGGGGGCATCGGTGTGGCCGCCGCCCAGCGAGACGTTGATCGGTTCGAAATGGTCGGTGTCGTCGGCGGGTTTCAGGCCGAAAGGCCAGCGCTTTTTCTTGCCGGTGTCGTGGAAACGGCCCTTTTCATCTGGCACGACGGCGACGGAATCGGCGAAGAAGCGCTGGAAATCCGCTTTGCCCTCGTTCAGCGCGGTGGTGTTGGAAACATCCCCCTCCGGGGCCATCTTGCGCAGAAAGTCCTTGATGATGCCGGTGCGGGTGGTGTCCTGGGTGCTGCTCTCGGTGGGGGCGGATTGCTGCACCGGCCGGGCAGGCTGCACATTTTGCACAGGCTGCACGGGCTGGGCCGGACGCACTGGGGTCGAAGGGGCGGCAGCCGGCTGGGCATCCGGGACAGATTGCACCGGCCGCTGGGGGGCTGCCGCACGGGGCATTTCCGTTGCGCGGCGGGATGCCGGTGCGGGCATGGAGGCAGGTGCAGAAGTTGCCCCGGCACTGCGCATAATTTCATCAAAATCGTCAGGACCGCTGAAATCGGAAAAAGCGATCTGGCTGTCCTGGGTCGGCGTGTTCTGCAGCGGCGTGGTGGAAATACCTACGCTGCGCAAAATTTCATCGACCTGATGATCGGTGACGCTGGCGCGTACGCCGTCCGCCGCCTGGCGCTGGTTCAAATCCGCCAGGATGCGGTCTACCGAATCATTGGTACGTTTGCTTGGCATTTTTATGCTCCCTTTATAAGGTAGAGATACAAATTACTTCTTGGCGGTGCGGCGGCGCAGTACGTCGTAGCACAGGATGCCGGCAGCCACGCTGACGTTGTAGCTGTCCACGCCGGTGGACTGGCCGGGGGCCATCTCCAGCGTGACGGCGGCGTCGCAAAGCTTGCGGGTCAGGGCGGAAGGACCGCCGCCCTCGCTGCCCAGCACCAGAGCCACCGGGCCGGACAGGTCGGTTCTGGCCAGCGGTGCACCGCCCAGGTCAGCGCAGTAGACGAAGATGTTATGCTCCTTAATGGTGCGGATGGCCTGCGCCAGGTTGGACACGCGAGCCACCGGCAGGCGGGCCGCTGCCCCGGCGCTGGATTTCATCACAGTGCCGGTCACGCCGACGCCGCCGCGCTTGGGGATGACCACGCCGTGGGCGCCGCACAGGTAAGCCGAGCGGATGATGGCACCCAGGTTGTGGGGGTCTTCTACCCCATCGCACAGCACCAGGAACGGTGCTTCGCTTTTGGCCTCAGCAGCGGCAAACAGATCCTCCAGCGAGGCATACTGCACCTCGGCGGCGCGGGCGGCCACGCCCTGGTGGTCGTCGGTGCCGCAGATCTTTTGCAGCTTATGGCCGGGTACCCGTTTGACCACCGCGCCGGTCTGCTTGGCCAGGGCGGTGTAATAGCCGGCAACCGGCTGCGGCAGCGAGTCTGCCAGATAGACAGTATCCACCGCGCCGCCGCTTTTCAGCAGCTCGGTCACGGCATTTTTGCCCCATACCAGCGTGTCGGTGCGCGGTTCAGCCTGCTCGCGGGCGATCTTTTCCATAGGGTACCTCCTGCGGGGCATTGCCCCGGTAATTGTTGAAAAATGCACCAGCGGTGAAAAGGCTGGCTATACAGATAACAGTATAGCACACCCCGCGGCCTTTTGTCACCTTTATTTTGCGCTTTTTAGCGGGTCTGTACTGCTTTTTTACAACTACTGCCGCCGCAATGCGCCAAAAGTACAAAGACCCCCTGGCGGGTGCGCGATAAAGCGTTGTTTATACAAACCGTAGTGGAAAACACACTTTCCCCTTGTTGAAAACTCTGTTGAAAAGGTGGAAAACCAGCATAGCAGCCAAGTTTTCCACAAAAACGGGGGTGCGTTTTCCACAAGGGGTGGAAAAGTTATCCACATAACAGGTTGGATAAACTCTTTTGTCAAGATGGGAAAAAAGCTGATTTCTTGCCTCCAATTCCCCCGCTAAGCTGACAAAACTGCCAAATTTTTGCAAAGGCTGGCAATCTTTGGGACAGTGCGCCAAAAGTGCATGAAAGTTCTGAAATTAGCTGTTGATTTTTTGTCAAAGTCGGGTTATAATAGGCTTATCGGTGGGCTGAACGCCAGTGCCACCGCTTAACAATCATGTGGAGGTATGTGATATGCTGGTAAATGCTACCAATATGCTGCTGAAAGCACGCGATGGCCACTATGCTGTCGGTCAGTTCAACATCAACAACCTGGAATGGACCAAGAGCGTTCTGCTCACTGCACAGGAGATGAACTCCCCCGTCATCCTCGGTGTTTCTGAGGGTGCCGGCAAATATATGACCGGTTTCAAGACCGTTGCCGCCATGGTCAAGGCCATGGACGAGAGCCTGGGCATCACCGTTCCCGTTGCCCTGCACCTGGACCATGGCACCTACGAGGGCGCTAAGGCCTGCGTCGCCGCCGGCTTCACTTCCATCATGTTTGATGGCAGCCACTACGACATCGATGAGAACGTTGCCAAGACCACCGAGCTGGTTGCCCTGGCCCATGACCACGGCCTGTCCATCGAGGCTGAGGTCGGTTCCATCGGCGGCGAGGAAGACGGCGTCATCGGTATGGGCGAAGTCGCTGATCCCGCTGAGTGCGCCAAGATCGCTGCCCTGGGCATCGACTTCCTGGCTGCCGGCATCGGCAACATCCACGGCAAGTACCCCGCCAACTGGAAGGGCCTGAACTTCGAGGCTCTGGACAAGATCCACAACGCCACCGATAACATCCCCCTGGTGCTGCACGGCGGCACGGGCATCCCGGCTGACATGATCCGCAAGGCCATCAGCCTGGGCGTCTCCAAGATCAATGTCAACACTGAGTGCCAGCTGAGCTTCGCCGATGCTACCCGTAAGTACATCGAGGCCGGCAAGGACCTGCAGGGCAAGGGCTTCGACCCCCGCAAGCTGCTGGCTCCCGGCGCCGAGGCCATCAAGGCCACTGTCCGCGAGAAGATCGAACTGTTCGGCTCCGCCAACAAGGCCTGATTTTAATACGCAAATCCAAAAGCCCGAAGGTGCAATGCCTTCGGGCTTTTTGCTGTTTACACACCTCCCCGTCTCCCGGCATACCGTGGTACAAGGAGGTGTTTACTATGCCAACAGGCAGTATCCAAGTTTATGCGTCCGTGGCGGGGCAGGCGGCACCGCTGGCAGGCGTGCAGGTGGCGGTGCTGGATGAATCCGGTGTGACCGTGGCCCACCTGACCACTGACGAAGCCGGTGCGGCAGAAGCCACAAACCTGACCGCGCCCAACGCCAGCTACAGCTTGCAGGAGACCAACACGACGGTGCGCCCCTATGCCGTCTACCGCCTGCGGGCCGATGCCAGCGGCTGGCAGAGCCAGATTTTGGACGGCGTGCAGGTGTTTGACGGCCAGCAGACGGTGGCGCGGCTGGAGTTTTTGCCCGGCGGCGGGGACGGAAACGCTCTGCCCGCACGGGAAGCCGCGCCCCACACCGTCACCATCCCACCCCATGTGCTGTTTGCCGGCGACGGCGGCAGCGGCCCCGCGCCCGAGGAGCGCCTGCCCGGCGACGTGCTGAGCGAGGTGGTCGTGCCCCGCAAAATCACCGTGCATCTGGGCCGCCCGGCGGCCAGCGCCCGCAACGTGACGGTGAGCTTCCAATCCTATATCGCTAATGTGGCGTCCAGCGAAGTCTATCCCACCTGGGTAGGCCATGCAGTTTACAGCGCTCCCCTGCCCCGGCGGGCCAGCCGCGCCTGTACGGCGGCAAAGTCGGCGCGGGAGACAAGCCCCTCATGGGTACCCGGCACCACGATCCATTGCGACCGCGGCAGCCGCACGCTGCGGGCAGACTTGTAGCTGACTTTGCGGCGGCGGCCCTGCTCTAAATCGCCTGCGTAGGTACGATTGGTCAGCATCTGGTGCAGGGTGGCGCGGCTCCACTGGCCGCTGCCGGTGTGGGCCGGTCCGCCATGCTGCTGGCGGTAGACGCTGGGCGGCGGGATGCCCTCGGCGTTTAAATATGGGCGATGCGCGCGGTGCCGTACCCTTGCAGATACAGCGCATAGATGTGCCGCACCACGGCGGCAGCTTCGGGGTCAGGCAGCAGGCGGCTGTGGTCGGCGGGGTCTTTGCGGTAGCCGTACAGCGCAAAGGTGGCAATGTAATCCCCCTGCCACCGCTTATGCGTCAGCACCGAGCGCACATTGTCGGACAGATCCTCAAGATACCACTCGTTGATAAGCCCGTTGATTTGCCGGGCTTTTTTCCCGGCGCGGTCCTGGGTATCCACGTGGTCCACCACGGCGATGAAGCGGATGCCCCACTCGGCAAATTTGCCGTGGAGGTACTTTTCCACCAGCTCCATATCGCGGGTAAAGCGGGATTGCGTTTTGGCTAAAATCACGTCAAATTCCCGCCGTTCGGCTGCCGCCAGCATCTGGTTGAACGCCGGGCGGCGGCGGTCGGCGCCGGAGTAGTCCTCGTCGATGTAGACTTCCTGCACGGTGTAGCCGTGCTCAGCCGCATAGCGTAACAGCATCGAGCGCTGGTTCTGGATGCTCTCGGACTCGGGCCCGGTTTTGGCCGCGTCCTCCTTGCTAAGGCGGCAGTAGATGGCAGCTTTTATGCGGCATCCCCCCTTCGCCTAAATATATGCGGTACATACAAAAAAAGGCTCCCTCTGTGAGACAGACTCCCCCCCGATACGGGAGCGTTGTCGCCGAAGGTGAGCTGCATCCCCGATGCAGAATACACGCACAAACGAAACGATTTTCCGAAATTGGCCTAAAAGGGTGACGATTGGACAAAAAAAGAACGGCACACCGGTCAGGGTGTGCCGTACGAGCTATGAAATTAGTGCCCCTCTTTGTCGATCATCTTGCGGATGGCATCGATGGCGACGCGGATGGCGAGGTCGGTGTCGTGTACCTGGGCATTGGGCAGGCCCTTTTTGGCGCGCTCCTGGTTGGCGACTACCAGGAACAGCGAGCCGACCCGCACGCGGCGGTAAGCGCCGGCAATGAACAGCGCGGCGGACTCCATCTCCGACGCGATGCAGCCCATGCGCAGCCAGGCTTCCCACTTGTTCAGCAGCTCGTAAGAGACGGGGTGTTTTTCGGGCTGGTGCTGGCCGTAGAAGGAATCCTTGCACTCCACCACGCCGGTGTGGTAGGTAACGCCTACGTCCCTGGCGGCGTCCACCAGGGCGTTGGTCACGCCGAAATCAGGCACGGCAGGGTACTCGATGGGCGCGTACTCGCGGCTGGTGCCCTCCATGCGGATCGCGCCGGTGGCAATCACGATGTCACCGCCGCAGACATCCTCCTGCATGCCGCCGCAGGTGCCTACGCGGATGAAAGTGTCAGCCCCGCAGTTGGTCAGCTCTTCCAGCGCGATGGAAGCGGACGGGCCGCCGATGCCGGTGCTGGTAACGCTGACGGGTACGCCGTTGAGGGTGCCAGTGTAAGTAACGAACTCGCGGCTGTCAGCCACCAGACGAGGGTTATCAAAATATTTGGCAATTTTGGCGCAGCGCTTGGGATCGCCGGGCAGAAGCACATAGCGGCCCACATCGCCGGGACCCAGCCCGACATGATACTGCTTGCCGCTGCCTTCAGTATAATCGACCATAGGTTTCAACCTCCTGAATAGATATTTGAGTATATTATACAGCGTTTTGGGGGAGGTTGCAACCAATTAAATATAGAAGAACACAGGTGTGAAATGGATAGTGTTTTTCTTCTATCAGATATTCAAGCGAGATTTCCCGCTTGCGGCGGCTCCGTATGCTCCGGGCTGCGTCTATGGCAGCGCGGCGAATAACAGTCTCTTGCAAAAAGGCATCGTGCGTATGCCGGATATGTTCTTGATACTTTTCGTGTTCGGTCATGGAAAATCCCCCTTTCTGAACAATGGCAGAGGGCGGCAGCATCTTGTGCTGTCGCCCTCTTGATTACCGAACAGCAAAGACGGGCGGGGCTGTCAACGGCGGAGCATTTCCGCCGTTCATCTTGACCGTTGACAGGCTCGGCTGGGTTTGCTATCTGCTCACGGCAATTCACTCTCATTGATAGGAATTGCTTCAAGTTCCGTATTCAAATTGTTCCAATAAGAGCCGATATCCGCACTTGTGAAATACTTAAAACCGCCTGCTGCTGACTTCAATTCGCCGTTTTTAACTCCATAGCAGGCGTAAATCAAATCGTAGCTTGTTCCATCTGAGAGGTTAAATCTAAAGCTGGTCACATCTGCTCCGGCAGTTTCCTCAGTCGTTTTGTCTTTTTAGGGATAAGCCCTTGAACTTATCATACAGGGTCTTTATATCATTTTCAGCAACAACTACTTTCTTTTCTGCTGATGCAGGCACTCCGTCATAGTGGTACATTTCAACGTTTTCGACATCTTCAACCTCAAATGGGAAGTCGATTTTGACAGGCTCATAAGCAATGTTTATAGGTAACAGAAAGAGAGCTGTAAAAATTGCAATGATACAAAGAGCGATGGAAACGAGAACAGCAATCGTTATCTTTTTTCTGCCTCTCTGCTTTTCTTTTGCCTCATGGCGCATAATAACGCTTTCGCTTTCTTCGTGAAGAACATCTTCGCTCGTGTGAGAAAGCAATTTCTGATAAATTGCGTTACAGTCAGCACAGGCGTTCAAATGCTCTTTTACCATCTCTGCGCTTGCTTCGCTGCAAGCACCGTCAACATACAGCGGAAGAATATCTCGAACAATATCGCATTGTTTACTCATGCTTTTCATCCATCCTTTCTTGAATTTTTAGCTTTGCACGATGATAAGTAACTCTCGCCCATGATTCTGTTTTTTTTCCAAAAATTGCAGCGATTTGTGAAAAAGATAGTTCCCCGAACACGCGAAGCTGAAAGACTTCTTTGTATGGTTCTTCCAAACGGTGAAGAACGAGGTGTATGCGGAACGCCATGTCAGAATCTGCAACTGAGTTCTCAACATTTTCATTTGATGGCAAGTCATTGATTTCACTCACATCAGCTACTCGCTGACGGCTTCGCATTTCATCATGGTAAAGATTTTTTGCTATGGAGCAAAGCCATGTCAATTCATCTGACTTACCTTTGAATTGTGATGTTGTAGAAACAGCCTTATAGAATGTGTTCTGCGTGATTTCCTCTGCTATCTCACGATTTTTGGCAAGAGAAATAGTATACGAGTATACCTGTAAATAGTAGGCTTTATAGAGCTTTTCATAGTCCATACTTGTCATCACCTCCTTCAGCTTCATAGGTTAGACGGAGAAAGCGGAATTTCGTTACAAAGAAGTTTGAAATTTTTATACCTTTACGCTACTCTTGCTTTCTGCGGACTATTGGTAGACGCGCATTAACGGCAAGCAAAGAGATTGCTGTGTCAGCTTGATATGTTCAAATGCTAATTAAGTATAGCATACAGCTATGAATTTTTCTATTGCGTTCCCCTGACTTCGGAATAGTGGCAGGGCTGGCTGTCTTTGTTTTGCTTTGTGCTTCTCTACCGTACATGAGCATTAGCGCAGGGGATGTTCCCAGCAGAATACACGGCCAGAGGAGCTTCCCATGAAAGCGAATATTCCGCAGGCGAAGCCGCAGAACGCTTTTGCCCGTGCAGAGATAGCGGATGACAAAACCGGCGGACACACCCTGTGAGAGGATGGTCGCCAGGGTCGCGCCCTGAACACCCATATGGAAACCGTTTATGAATAGCGCATCCAGCACAATGTTCGTCACGGCGCCCACAGCTACATTATAGGGCGGAAACAGGGAAAGCGGAAGATAGGGGGCAGTTTATGAGTTGCTCATAAATTTCATAGTGACACCGATTTGTTTCCTGTACATAGGGGGCCTTTTTAGCGGTCCCCTTGCTTTTGCCCCGTACCTATGCTACAATAACGCGAGTATGCGAAAAAAGGAAAGGAAAATCCTCCGACCATGGACGAAAAAATGTCATCCTCCGGCACCACGGACCTGACCACCGGACGGCCGCTTTGGCGTATTCTGGTGTTTGCGCTGCCGCTGGTGCTGGGCACACTGTTCCAGCAGCTGTACAGCTTCGCCGATACCGTCATCGTCGGACGGTGCCTTGGCACCGACGCGCTGGCGGCGGTGGGCAGCACCTACTCGCTGAATTTTTTGATTTTGGGCTTTGTGCAGGGCGCGTGCGTCGGCTTCGGCATCCCGGTGGCCGAAGCCTTCGGTGCGAAAAACCGGGGCGATCTGCACCGTTACCTGGCCAACGGCGCGTGGCTCTGCGTGGCGGTCAGTGTGGTGTTTACGATTTTAACTACCCTGCTGGCCGCGCCGCTGCTGCAGCTCATCCACACGCCGGACGATATTTTTGCGGACGCCGTCAAGTACGTCCGGGTCATCTTTTTGGGCATCCCGGCAACGGTCTTGTACAACTACTCGGCCAGCGTGCTGCGGTCGCTGGGAGATTCGCAAGCCACCCGTTCTATTTTTTGCTGGGAGCCAGCATTATAAACATCGGGCTGGACTGGGCGCTCATCGTGCCGGTGGGCATGGGCGTGGACGGCGCGGCACTGGCCACCGTCGTCAGCCAGCTGTTCAGCGGCCTGCTCTGCACCTGGTGGTTCTTCGCCAAGGTGGAGGGCATCCGGTTTACCAAAGAGAACACCCGCCTCTCCCCTGCCCACTGCAAGCGGCTGGCGGTCATCGGGCTGCCGATGGGGTTTGAGTATTCGGTCTCGGCTATCGGCGCAGTCGTCATGCAGGATGCCATCAATCTGATGGGCAGTGTCGCGGTGGCGGCGCAGACGGCAGGCGAGAAGATCCGCCAGATGTTCACCCTGCCGATGGAGAGCGTCGGCATGGCCATGGCCACCTACGTGGGCCAGAACCACGGCGCGGGTCGCAACGACCGCATCAAACAGGGCATCCGGGACGGCTGCTTCATTCAAATTGTGTACAGCATCGCCGCCTGGTTTGTCATCTGGCTTATCAAGCCCTTTGCCGTCGGCCTGGTGCTGGGCGATGCCGACCCGGCCGTAACGGCGGGGGCGCTGGACTATCTGGCGGTCATCAGCACGCTGTTTGTGATTCTGGGCTTCCTGATGATCTTCCGCAACACGCTGCAAGGTTTGGGCTACAGCACCATGGCGGTCATCTCCGGCGTGGGTGAGCTGATCGGCCGCAGTTTTGGCGGCTGGCTGGCCCTGCATGGGCTGGGCTTTTTGGGCATCAGCCTGGCCAACCCCATCGCCTGGGGCTTTGCGCTGTGCTACTGCGCGTTTATGGTAACGCGGATGCTGCGCAAGGAGGATAAGCAGGCGGCAAAATAAGTGATAAAGGCTCCCCTGGAGGGGAGCTCCGCCGTCAGGCGGTGAGGGGTGGCTACTTTAGCGCATAACTGCTAGGGGGCCACCCCTCAGTCACCTTCGGTGACAGCTCCCCTCAAGGGGAGCCTTTGCATCCACCGCACCTATTTTGCACTGCCTAAAAACTACTTTTTGGCCCCTTATATACTATAAAACTAGAAAAACACCCCAGTGTTTTTAACTGCTTATAACTGTTTTTACAGTTATAAAAACAGTTAAATATAACTTAGATATGTAATTTATATAACTGTTTATCTAGTTTTGCAGTTATATAAAGGGGCGAATACACCCCCTGCAAACACTCCACCGCAAAAAATATGCGCCCTGCCAGTGACGGCAGGACGCTTTGTTTTTGCTTATTGGCTTGTCAGCCTTATTCTTTGGTGGGGCGGACCTTCTCGGCAAGGATGCACAGCACTACGGTCAGCACCATGTCGGGCAGCGTGTAGCCTACCGGCGTGTCCACGCCCATCAGCAGGCGGTAGGCGATGAAGCCCACCAGCCAGATGACCAGGTTGCGTGCATCGGCCGCTACGGCAAAGCGGTCGCGCTTTAAGATAAAGTGGTCAGCGATCTGCACCGCAATCATCGGCGCAAAGACCGAGCCGATCAGGTACAAGAAGCCGGTGATGTCGTCCATCGGGAAAAGGATGGCCGCCGCCGTGCCGATGACCGTCACGGCAATGGCAGTCTTTGCCGTTGAGCTTTGCGGACAGGCTCTCGGCAGAGATGCCCGCGCTCCACGCATCGAGGAAGGTCGTCGTGACCGTGGAGAACACCAGAATCACCAGCGCGGCAATGCCCAGCCCGGCCTTGACCATGATGACGGCAATGTCATACTCCCCGGTGAAGATCGCCGCGCCCATGCCGATGACGTACATCCAGCAGGACACCAGCCCGTAGACGATGACGCTGACCCAGGTGGCCTGGGTGGGCTTCTCGGCATCGCGGGTATAGTCGCTGATCAGCGGCAGCCAGGACAGGGGCATTGCCACGGCCAGCTCCACCGCTGCGCCAAAGGTCAGGCTCTCGCCGTCAATGCCGACCATGGCGTTGCCGGAGAAGAAGATGACCTTACACAGCACCAGCGTGAGGATAAACAGCGCGGCCATCGTGATTTTGTTGATCCAGCCCAGGTCGGTGATGCCCACGGCAATCCACAGAATAATCAGTGCGCCGATGACCAGGCACCACACCCAGCGGCCAATGTCGAAAATGCCGCCCACAGCCAGTGCGCCATCGTAAATCATGATGGCCGTCCAGCCCACCAGCTGCAGCACGTTCAGAAAGGCAAACAGCAGGCCGCCCTTCTGGCCAAAGCTCATTTTCACGGTCTCCATGGCGCTGCGGCCGGTGCGGCCGCCGATGAGGCCCGCCAGCAGCATCATGGCGCAGCCGATGATGTGGCCGATGAGAATGGCGGCAAAGCCCTTGGCCATGCCCAGCGGCGCAAACGAGGTGCCGGTCAGAATTTCGGCCAGGGACACGCCCGCGCCGAACCAGATCAAACCGTTCTGAAAGGTAGAGGTCTTTTTCATTCGACAAAATCCCCCTTCAGTGCGAACATGTGGTTCATCGGGCCGGAGCCGTGGCCGAGGTCAAGCATAGCAGCCAGCGCGCCGGAGATGTACGCCTTTGCGCGCTCCACCGACGTGTCAAGGTCATAGCCCTTCGCGAGATTCGACGCAATGGCGCTGGACAGCGTGCAGCCGGTGCCGTGGGTGTTGGGGTTGTCGATGCGGCGTCCCTTGAACCACTTACCCGCGCCGTCGCGCCAAAGCAGGTCGTCGGCGTCGTTGATCTGGTGCCCTCCCTTGCAGAGCACCGCACAGCCGTACTTTTCGCTGATGGTCTGTGCGGCCCGCTCCATATCGGCGGCGTTTTGGATGGTCATGCCGGAGAGGATCTCCGCCTCGGGGATGTTCGGCGTCAGGACCTCGGCCAGCGGCAGGAGCTTTTTGCACAGCGCGGTCACGGCGTCGTCGCGCAACAGCTTTGCGCCGGATGTTGCGACCATGACGGGGTCCACAACGATGTGCTTTGCGCCGTATTCCTTCAATTTTGCCGCAATCGTTTCGATCAGCTCTGCCGAGGATACCATGCCGATCTTGACGGCATCGGGGAAGATGTCGGTAAAGACGGCGTCCAGCTGCTCCGCCAGAAAATGCGGGGTCGAGTCAAAAATGTCGGTCACGCCGGTGGTGTTCTGGGCGGTCAGGGCGGTGACAGCGCTCATGGCAAAAACGCCGTTGGCGGTCATCGTCTTGATATCAGCCTGGATACCGGCGCCTCCGCTGGAATCGCTTCCAGCAATGGTCAATGCTGTTTTCATCGTAGATACTTCCTTTCTTAATATGCACAGCAAGGTTTTGTAACGCGGCGCAAGGTGGTGCCCCCAATGCACCGCGGGGGAGTTTGCCCAAACAAAAACGCGGATATGCCGACAAAGACATATCCGCGTACAAACTCAAACGAGCAGGCGTCAAGGTATCTCCCTACGTTGGCATTATCCAAATCAGGTTACGGGTCAGGGCGCAACAGCCCACTCTCAGCCTGCTTAGTGCAAGCTCCCCCTTGTGAACCTATCTACTATACCACGCTTCGCCCCGTTTTGCAAGGCCGCTATAAAAATCTATAGTAACTTATTGTAGGTGTTACAATGATGGAAAACGGCGCGGCAATTCAAATTTGCAGCTACAGCGATAAAGGGTAAAAGTGCAGGTCACTGGATTTTTTCGGCGGCCTGCTTTTCATCTGCGGCAAAAGGCGATATAATGGGAACAGGGAAAGTATTTTTTGCAAAATGGAGGGACGTATTATGTCGCTGGAAAAAGCAAAGAAGTATCTGGAAAGCAAAGGCTGCCTGAACTGGAAGGAGTGTGCAACGCCCAGGGCTGGGTGGATGTGTGCAAAACGCCGGAAGGCTGAAATGATACGACACACTGCATTGTAGGGGCAGATGCTTGCATCGACCCCTACAGCGTAACGGGAATGAATCATTAAAATTCTATAAAAAGGAGTCCCCTTATGTTCCGTAAAATACGCCGCTTTAAGCAGGAAATGCCTGCCGAGGAATGTCGTGAACTGCTCAAAACCCAGGTGCGGGGCGTGCTGTCCCTGCTGGGGGACGACGGCTACCCCTACGGCCTGCCCATCGACTACTGGTATAACGAGGCCGACGGCAAGCTCTACTTCCATGGCGCGAAAGAGGGCCACAAGATCGACGCCATCCGCGCCTGCGATAAGGCATCCTTCTGCATCCACGACGAGGGCGTTCGCATGGACGGCGAATGGCCGCTGCACTTCCGCAGTGTTATCGTGTTTGGCCGCATTGCGCCGGTAACGGACGAAGCCGCCACCGCGCTGGCCTGCAAAGAACTCAGCCGCAAATTCACCCCGGACGACGAATATTTTAACAAAGAGTACGCCGCCGCCAAGGACCGTGTGCTCTGCCTGGCGCTGACGCCGGAGCACATCACCGGCAAGCGCATCAAGGAGAACTGAGTATGCCCAAACAAAAACAGCCCACCGCCCTGGCCGTCGCCCAGGAGGCCGCCATCCTGACCGTGGCGGTGGCGATCATCGCGGCGGCGGTCTTCTTTTTCCTGGTGCCCAGCCATGCCTCGGTCAGCAGCATCTCGGGTCTGGGCATCGTGCTGGCAAACTTTGTGCCGCTGCCGCTGTCAGCCATCACGATGATTTTGAATGTCGTGCTGCTCGTCATCGGGTTTCTGACCTGCGGGCGGGAGTTCGGTGCCAAGACGGTCTACACCAGCATCCTGCTCCCGGCGTTTATCGGCCTGTTTGAGCGGCTCTTCCCCCGAACCTCGGCTCCCTGACCGACAGCCAGGAGCTGGACGTGCTGTGCTACATCCTCGTCGTCAGCGTGGGGCTGAGCATCCTGTTCAACCGCAACGCCTCGTCGGGCGGGCTGGACATCGTCGCAAAAATCCTGAACAAATACCTGCGCATGGACCTGGGCAAGGCCATGTCGCTGTCCGGTATGTGTGTGGCGCTCTCCGCCGCGCTTGTCTACGACAAAAAGACCGTGGTTTTAAGCGTGCTGGGTACCTATTTTAACGGGCTGGTGCTCGACCACTTTATTTTTGACCACAACATCAAGCGCTGCGTCTGCATCATCACCAAAAAAGAGGAAGAACTCCGCCATTTCATCCTAACCGACCTGCACAGCGGCGCGACGGTGTATGAATCCTACGGCGCGTACAATATGCAGAAGCGCCGCGAGATCATCACGATTGTGGACAAGGCCGAATACCAGAAGCTGATGAGCTACATGAACCGCGAGGACCCCCGGGCGTTCATCACCGTGTACACGGTATCGGACATGCGCTACCAGCCGAAACCCTAAAAAGCCAAAGAACAAGCCCGCCAGCTGTTTTGCTGGCGGGCTTTTCTGTGTGTACTTTATTCCCCAAACACCTTGGTGTAGTCGGCCTTGAACTTCTCAATGCCGGCATCGGTCAGCGGGTGGTGAAGCATCTGCTCGATGACCTTGTACGGCACCGTGGCGATGTCCGCACCGGCCAGGGCACAGTCGGTCACATGGATGGGATTGCGCACGCTGGCGGCGATGATCTGAGTCTCGATGTCCGGGTAGTTCAGGAATATCGTGGATAGTCTCCACCAGCTCAATGCCAGGCTGGCCGATGTCATCGAGCCGCCCCAAAAACGGGCTGACGTAAGTGGCTCCGGCGCGGGCTGCCAGCAAGGCCTGGTTGGCGCTGAAGATCAGCGTGCAGTTGGTGGGATACCCTCGGCCGACAGCACCTTGATGGCCTTGAGGCCCCTCGGCAGTCATGGGGATCTTGACGACCATGTGCTTCGGGGTCCAGCGCGTAGATGGCGCGGCCCTCGGCGATCATGTCCTCGGCATCGGCGGTGGTGGCCTTCACCTCGCCGGAGATGGGGCCATCCACGATGGTGGTAATCTCTTTCAGGGTCTCGGCGTAGTCGCGGCCCTCCTTGGCAATCAGGCTGGGGTTGGTAGTGACACCGGCGATAATGCCCATGTCGTTGGCACTGCGGATCTCGTCTACGTTGGCAGTGTCAATGAAAAATTTCATGGTATGGTTCCTCCTTTATTTACTATATTGTTGTGGTTATTGCAGGGGCGCCCGCGGGCCCGCAATGCGAGCATCGGCCCCTACGGTACGCCTTATTTTTTCTGTCCATAATACGCATTGGGTCCGTGCTTGCGCATAAAATGCTTGTCCAATACATGTTGGGGCGCAGGCTGGGCGCCGGGGTCGATGGTCAGGGTCAAAACGGCCATCTTGGCCACCTCCTCCAACACGGCGGCGTGGTAGACGGCCTCGGCGGCATCCTTGCCCCAGGTAAACGGCCCGTGGCTGGCGCACAGCACGGCGGGCACATGCACCGGGTCGATGCCGCGCCGGGCGAAGGTCTCCAGAATCACCTTGCCGGTGTTCCGCTCGTAATCCTCGTCAATTTCTTCGGGCGTCAGCTCCCGCGTGCAGGGCACCGGGCCGTAAAAATAATCGGCGTGGGTGGTGCCAAAGGCGGGCAGGTCCCGCCGCGCCTGGGCGAAGGCCACCGCGTAAGTGGAGTGGGTATGCACGATGCCCCCCAGCTGCGGGTAGGCCTTGTACAGCTCCAGATGGGTCTTGGTGTCGCTGCTGGGGTTCAGCCCGCCCTCGACCTTGCGGCCGTCCAGGTCCCAGCACCACCAGCTTGTCCGGGGTCAGCTCCTCATACGCCACGCCCGACGGCTTGATGACCACCAGCCCGGCCTTGCGGTCGATGCCCGAGACATTGCCCCAGGTGTAGGTCACCAGCCCCCGGCGGGGCAATTCCATGTTTGCCGCATAAACCTGTTGTTTCAGTTCTTCCAGCATAGGCTCGACCTTTCCGCGTGTTGGGCTGTTTCTTTGCCCCTATTATACCAGCAGTTGCGCAAAGTTTCCAGCCCCTTTTTATTCCCGCCAAAATCTGCTATAATAGGCCAAAACGGATAAAGAGAGGAACACACTATGCAGGAAGAAGCCTTGCAGGGCAACGAGAACATCAAGCAGGCCATTGCCGCCTTACAGCAAAACGCCACCCCGGAGCTGCTGGCCCACGCGCTGACGGCCATCCGCCGCCGCATCCGGGAAAACGGCCAGTTCGTGGTAGCAGTGGAGCCCAACCCCGGCACCACCCAGATGAGCTTAAAAGTCGTGCAGACCCCCGACGGCCGCGCCTGGTGGTACGCCTTTACCAGCTTTGAGGAGGAAATGCGGGGCGCAGAACAGGTGCAGTCCACCTTTATGGCGGACATTGGCAAATTGTTGGAAACCGCCCTGACCGTGCCCGAGATCGAGGGCATCATCCTGAACCCCTGGCACCGCACCCTGATGCTGGATAAGACCTTGATCCAGATCATTCTGCCGGAAAGCCCGGTGGTAGCTGAGGACGCGCCGATGAAGATTCTGGTAAGTGCCTGCCTGCTGGGCGAAAACTGCAAATACAGCGGCGGCAACAATTACAGCGAAAAAGCAGCGGCCTTTGTGCAGGGGCATGAGGTCATCCCCGTCTGCCCTGAGGTACTGGGCGGCCTGTCGGTTCCCCGCACCCCGGCGGAGATCGTAAACGGAGAGGTCGTTACGAAGGACGGCGTCAGTGTGGATGCGGCATTCCGCGCCGGTGCGGCCAGAGCGTTGGCTATTGCCAAAGAAAACGGTGTGGAACTCGCCATCCTGCAGCCGCGCAGCCCCAGTTGCGGTGCTGCCGAAGTATACGATGGAACCTTCACCGGCAGAAAGATCCCCGGCCAGGGCGTATTTGCGGCCCTGCTGCGGGAAAACGGCATCCCCGTGCGGGATGCAGATACTTTAGGCAATACCGCACAATTCTAAGTGCCGATGCGGCGAGCGAGAAGTACAAGCTGCTAAGCAAAAAGCGCAGATAATACTGGATGTATTATCGAGCATTTTTGCGACGCAGATTATGCTCCGCAGCCGCCGGAGCGGTGCTTAAGCTGTAAAGCGGGAATTGTGCGGTGTTGCCTTTATAATAAACTTGTCGAAATACGTAAAACAGCCCCGACTGTCTGCCCTACCTGGCCGGAACAGGCACTCCGCGCGAATATTCTCGCGCAGATCAGCCTTGCGCTTAACCGCATCTGGACCGAGTGGTATCCCAGCCGGGGCTATAGTTTTAATATCACCGGCTCGCCGGGTGTCGACCAGGCCTACGTTTCGGGCCGCACGGTGTTTGCGGTGATGGAAAAACTGACCGCCGAACTGTTCAACACCTACGTGCGCCGCAGCGGCGACCGGGAACCCTACTACACTGAGTATTGCGACGGCAAAACCGTCACCTGCCCGGGCATGAAGCAGTGGGGCACCGTCGACCGCGCCAAAGAGGGCAAAAACGCCCTGCAAATTCTGCGCTACTACTACGGCAGCCGGGTGGAGTTGGTCACCACCAATAACATCGCCAGCATCCCCTCCAGCTATCCCGGCAGCCCCCTGCGGCGGGGCAGCACCGGCACCAACGTGCGCATCATCCAGCGGCAGCTTTCCCGCATTGCCAAGGATTACCCGTTCTTCGGCAAGCCCACCGTGAACGGCATATTTGATGAGACCACCGAAAATGTGGTGAAAAAATTCCAGAAGCAGTTCAGCCTGACGGCAGACGGCGCGGTGGGCAAAAGCACCTGGTTCAAAATCAGCTATATCTACGTCAGCGTCAAGAACCTGGCGGAGCTGACCAGCGAGGGCGAGACCGCCGACGGCACCCAGAGCACCGGCGGCTGGCCCGGCACCACCCTGCGGCGCGGCAGCACCGGCAGCAATGTGGAGCAGGTGCAGTTCTGGCTGTCCGACCTGGCCCAGTTTGACAGCAGCCTGCCCGCCGTGACGGTGGATGGCAGCTACGGCGCAGCCACCGAGCGGGCGGTGAAAGTCTTTCAGCAAAAGCAAAGCCTGACAGCGGACGGTGTGGTGGGACAGACGACCTGGAATGCCCTGTATGCCGCCTGGCTGGAAGCCCAAAGTGACCTGGGCGGCACCGCCTGGCCTGGCACTGCCCTGCGGCGGGGCAGTACCGGCATGGAAGTGCGGCTGGTGCAGTTCTGGTTGCGGCTGGCAGCGGACAACTACAGCGGCCTGTCCCACGTGACCGTGGACGGCAGCTATGGCCCGGCCACCGTCAGGGCGGTGACGGCGTTCCAGAACCGGTTCTCGCTGGCGGCGGATGGTGTGACCGGGCGCAGCACCTGGAACAAATTAAAGGAAGTCGCCCTGGCCGTGGCCAACAAAATTGTGGACTACGGCGTAGCGCCCGGCCAGTTCACCGCCACGGTGCGCCAGGGCAGCAGCGGCGGCACCGCTGTGCGGGCCGTGCAGTTCTACCTGCGGCGGCTGGCGGCCTATTACAGCGATGTGCCCACCGTGACGGTGGACGGCACCTTTGGCGCGGCGACCACCCGCGCGGTGCGTGCCTGGCAGGAGCGGGCGGGCCTGACCGTGGACGGTACCGTCGGCCGCCTGACCTGGCAGAGCATCTACGACGCTGTGCAGGCCTTGGAGACCAGCGGCCCTGTGGTACGGGTGGTGGGTCTTACCTCCCCCACCAGAACGCTGAGACCCGGCGACAGCGGCCCGGAAATATTGCAGCTGAACCGGCTGCTGCTGTTCCTGAACCAATGGATACCCGAGATCAACTTTTTGGACGGCACCGAGCCGTCCGGTACCTTTGACCCGGAGCTGGAGATCGCCGTGCGCAGTGCCCAGCGCTACTTTGGGCTGGCGGAGACAGGCGAGGTGACGCCCGCAACCTGGACCATTTTCCGCGATGCCGCTTTGACGCTGCTGGCCGTGACCCCCGCCGCGGCCGGGCCGGAACCGGGCGGCGAGTGGCCTGCCTCGGCCCTGGCATTGGGCAGCGCAGGCCCGGCGGTATTGCAGGTGCAGCAGTGGCTCAACCTCATCGCCGCCGTGAACCAGGGGGCAAACTTTGTCCCCGAGACCGGTGTATTTGACGAAGCTACGCAATCGGCGCTGGAAAGCTACCAGCTCACCGCCGGCCTGCAGCCCTTGGGCGTGGTGGACGCCGACACCTGGGAAAGCCTGCGCCTGGCCGCCCAGGGCATTTGCCGCAAGTGCCGGAACGAGGAGGGATAACTATGGCAAAACTGTTCGTGTACGATGCCTTCAACAACCGCTTCTACACCTATGACCTGAACGAGAATGACCCCATGCCATACAGCTACGGCAGCACGCTGAAATTGCGGGAATTCCGCGGTTCCAGCGGGGCCAATGTGCTGTGGACCACCACCGCCGCCATGGAGGCCTGGAACCTGACCCGCCGCACCTACGGCAAATCCATCCCGGTGGGCTACGCCTTCAAGCGCATCTGGGAGGGTGGCCACGGCACCACCAGCCAGCACTACGCGGGCGTGGCCTTTGACGTAGGCCAAAGCAGCGGCGCGGACGCCCGCAAGGCCATCTACAATGCCGCTGTCGCCACCAAGGCGTGGGGCTATGTGGAGCCGCTCTCGATGACGCCGACCTGGGTGCACTTTGACCGCCGCTACGGCAAACCCGCCTGCGCCAAAACTACGGCAGGCTACCCTACGGTACGCCGCGGCAACCGCAGCACCTATGTGCTGGTGCTGCAGGACGCCTTGAACGCCCTGGGTTACACCACCGGCACGCTGGACGGCGTGTTCGGCGCCAGGACCGAGACCGCCCTGAAAGGTGTGCAGCGCCGCTTTGGCCTGACGGCAGACGGAGTCTGCGGATGCAACAGCTGGAAAAAGATCACCGAGGCCGTCGTCGGCATCGGCCGCACCTCGACCGTGATTGATAAATAAAGCAGGGTCTGGTATACTAAAGGCAATACCGCACAATTCCCGCCTGACGGCTTAAGCACCGCTCCGGCGGATCTCCGCGCCAAGAGCCGCCGCAAAGCGTCGGTTGCGCTCCGAAGCGCCTCGCTGCGGCTCGGTGTGCGGCACGGCAACTGCGTTGCCAAAATGCTCGATAATACACAAAGTATTATCTGCGCTTTTGGCTTAGCATCTGCCGCACCTCGCTCGCCGTATCGGCACTTAGAATTATGCGGTATTGCCTAAAAGTACAGCCGCAGCCTTATGCCTGCCCGGCAGGGCGCGGCAAAGACAAGAAGCAAGGATGTGTTGGGAATGGATATGATGGAGTTTCTGCGCACGCGCCGCACCTACCGCCGGTTCGAGCAGCGCCCCGTGGCGCCTGAAATTCTGCAGGAGTGTGTGGACGTCGCCCGCATCGCCAGCTGCGGCGCCAACCGCCAGACGGTGAAGTATATCATCGTGCAAAGCCCCGAAGCTGTGGCCGCCGTGCAGCCGCTGGTACACTGGGCCGCCTATCTGCCCCGGGAGCAGGGCAACCCCAAGGCCGACGAGGTGCCGACGGCGTTTATCGCCGTATTACAGGATGAAAACCTGCCCGGTGCCAATGATATGGACGCGGGCCTTGCCCTGGGCAGCCTGACCGCTGCCGCCTGGGCCCACGGTGTGGGCAGTTGCATCATGGGGGCCATCGATCGTCTGGCCCTGACAAAGCTGCTGGCTCTGCCAGAAAAGATGCGCCTGTGCTGCATGGTTGCCCTGGGTTACCCCACCCACAAGAGCCACTTGGTGGAAATGCAGAACGGCAGCGTAAAATACTACCTGGATGAGGCCGGCGACTACTGCGTCCCCAAGCGCCCGCTGAGCAAAGTTTTGCTGAAAACGCTGTAATAAGAAAAAACCGCAGTTGAAAAATAAAAAGTCCAGAACTGTTGGCTGAACCAGCCACACAGTTCTGGATTTTTTGGTTATAGGAATGAGTATGACAAACTGGAAGCTGTCTAATTCAATTCAAACATCGCCTTTTCATAATCTTTTACATAATAACTGATATTTTTGCGCCCCCGCTGAATAATTGTATGCCCTTCTGCTTCTAATTTTTCTTTCTGCGCTTCTATACCACCAGGATATTTTGCGTTTAACTCTCCATTTGCTTTCAGCGTTCTCCAATAAGGCGTTTCATCCTCAGAGCGCTGATAGCTTGCCCAAGCTGCAATGGATACAAAAATTCCCGCCGTAATAGGCTCTGTAAAATCTGCGCCGTTTTGTTCTGCGAAGTAATCACGAATTTTCCCAACAGTAATTACTTTTCCATAGGGAACACACTTCATAATTCTGTCATAGTCGATTGGCGGTGCAAAGTACATTCTGTCCCCACCATATTTTTCTATGCTCTTTTCATCCGTAATCGTCTGAAACTTAGGCATGTCCTTACTGTCATGCAACATAGCGTTGAAATCTTTTTTATCTTCATTTGCCATAATAGACACCTCCTGCTTTAAGCATAGCCTGTTTTTATAAGCCATGCAATGAGGCTGTTTGAATTTTTTTGCTTTCACAAATTTCGATTGTTCGAGCTTTTCAAGTACTAACGTACTTAATTCTGTTCAATAAGTGATTTATAGTAGTTACCAAAGTCAGCAAGTGAATTAACAATCGGAAGCATTTTTGTTCCGAGTTCCGTTAATCCGTATTCGACTCTCGGTGGCTGCTCATGGTAATCGTGGCGATATGCCAGTCCATCACTCATCATTTGTCTTAAACTATCTGTCAAAACCTTTTGTGAAATGCCATCTATACTTCGTTGCAGCTCATTGAATCTCCATGGACGCTCTTTCAAGTTACGCAAAATCAGCAGTTTCCATTTTCCACCGATAAGAGATACTGCTGTTGCAACCGGGCATTCCGGCAATTCTTCTTTTGCGCGCATAATTCTCACCTCAGTGTCTAGTATAACACATTCGATTTTGAATGTACAGTTACAAAAAGGTGCGTACTTGTTTTTGTATGTGTATCACACTATACTAATACTTGGCAACCGGAAACCACAAATGAACTAGAGAGGTATTATTATGGCAAATTACACAAAAACAACGATTGGAAAGGAAAACCGAATTGAACTGCATGAAAAGTTGTCTTTAACAGGTGCAGAAATCAGCTTAAACGAACTTCCTGCAGGAGCAAATGTCCCATTTGTTCATTCTCATAAGGAAAACGAAGAAATCTATGGAATTCTTTCGGGTAATGGCAAAGCCATAATTGATGGAGAAGAAATCAGCCTTTCTACCGGAGATTGGCTGAAAATCGCACCTGCTGCAAAGCGTCAGCTTTTTGCATCTGATGTTTCCGGAATTACGTATATCTGCATTCAGGTAAAAGAAAATTCTCTGGAACATTTTACAGCAGAGGATGCCGTAATCGGCTAATTAAAAGTATTTATTTGCAAAAATGCACAGTTCCCGATAAGCTGGGAGCTGTGCATTTCTTTTTTCTTCAATTTTACAATTTCTCTATTTTTCAAACAAGAACTTCTCGATTTCAAATGGCGATAAATAAATCTCTCCACCATCATCAGTTTAATTTTCGTTTAGATTAACGATTTCTTTTTCCTGTATTCTCTGTCCCTCGGATTTCCTCATGATAGAAATAATCTACGATCACCGGATGTCCCTGCGGGACTCTGCCATAAGGCATTTCATTATCCACAAAGGGACAATCATACTTCTTAGCCATTTCCGCAGCTTTTACTTCAAGCACTTCAAAGTAGCTGCGGTTATGCTTGTTATAGATATCATCGTAAAGCGGTACAAGATCAGGATATTTTTCAGCGATATAATCCATAATCGTCTTTTTGAAACCGCCTCGAAGATTGAGATTTTCGAGCCAGAACAGGTCGCACTGATCCTTTACCCTCTCAAAGATTGCTTCAAAATTCGTGATACCGGGGAATACCGGAGATACGAAACAGACTGTACGGATACCTGCTTCATATACCTGCTTCATTGCAGCGATACGGCGCTCAATGCTAGAAGCAGAGTCCATATCGTTCTTGAAATTTTCATCTAGTGTGTTGATCGACCATGAAACGGTTACTCGTCCAAGCTTCTTCATCAGATCAATATCCCGTACCACAAGATCCGACTTTGTGCAGATCAGAATATCTGCGTCACTGCCGATCAGCTGCTCCAGAAGTTTTCTGGTATTCCCGAATTGCTCCTCCTGTGGATTGTAGCCATCTGTCACAGAACCGATGACCACCCGCTGTCCGGCATATTTCTTCGGATTCTTAATTTCCGGCCAATGCTTCACATCAAGGAAAGTGCCCCATTCCTCCTTGTGTCCGGTAAAGCGCTTCATAAAAGAAGCATAGCAATACTTGCAGGCGTGTGTACAGCCTACATATGGATTGACCGAGTAACCGCCTACAGGCAGACTGGACTTGGTCATGATGTTCTTTGTTTCCGCCTCATTAATGAGGATTCCATTTATTACTTCTGCCATGATCTCTGTACCTCTAACACTTTATTGAATTCATCCGGCATTTCCTGAATCATATTTTCATTCCCTATGATAGGGACAAGATCTTCCTTCATAAATACCGGAATGTCAAGCACATGCGCCTGATCTGTCAGAGACCATGCCCACTCCGGCTCCGTATGAACCTTCCTGCTCTGAACTCCAGTCATGGTGCCGACAACGATCCAGTTGATCCCGGAAAGATCAACTGAACCTGGATTGTCGAATAGCGGCTCAAAGGTAACATGATAGTGTTTTGCTCTGACATTTTCCCGTAGTGCGTCAATACGCCACAGTTCTGCTTTTCTAGTCACCGTAACACCAAACCATGCGTTTTCCAAATCTGTATCAAAATCCAGCAGATCTGGTCGCTTTGTAAGGAACAGGAACTGATGCTGTGGATTTTCACGGATTTTTTCAAATACCTCGTCTCTCCATTCTGACTTCCAGCCGGAAAGATCGCTCATACCGGTAAGAAGAAAGTTCTGCGGACGTTTCTTTTCCATCATCTTGAGCTTACCCGGAAAGAATTCAGGGTCAGCAAAGTCATCAATCATATGCCAGCGTTTCACATTATTGCGGGCATAGCAATATGCACACCCCACTGTACATCCGATGACGATATTCATGTTTTGAATCTGATCTTTGATACAAATACTCATGATTTCTGCCACTCCTCAAGATTCTTTCTGATACGGTCGAGGCATTCCTCAAACTGGGTAATTTCTTCCTCCGAAAAACCTTTGTAGTAAATACTGCCCATTTTATCAGATACAGAATCGTATTTGTCTTTTAAGGCATGTGCTTTTTCAGTCAGAAACAGGAGTGTTTTCCTTTTGTCCGTTTCAGACTGAACACGTCTTATCAGCCCTTGATTTTCCATTCTTTCCAGCATCGTAGTAAGAGAAGTTATCGCTAATCCACATTTAATCGAGAGTGACCTGATTGAGATTCCATCTTCCTGCCACAGTACATAAAGAATACGCCCTTGGGCTCCGTTAAACGCATCAATATTCTTTTCGCTGAGAATCTTCTCAAAGATTCGATCTCCAAGTTGTTTTATTTTGGTAACAAGAAATCCGCCATTCATGTTCACACAAAAACTCCTATATAGTATTTTATCAAATAATACTATATAGGAGTTTTACTGTCAACAGTTTGTATGTCTAAGTAGAAGTAAATTTCGATTTACCCCAGCACGGCGAAGCTCTGGGCGCCCAGGTGCAGCTCGCCGTCCTTGACGGCGGCTTCGCCGATGGCGTACAGCACGCGGGTGCCGTCCTTCAGCTTCAGCGGCAGGTCGGCGGCGGCCCCGGCGGGGTTGACGGCGCAGGTCAGCTTGCCGCGCTGCCAGGCAAACGGGCGGTAGCTGCCCTTTGCCTTGGGCGCGTACAGCACCTTGAACGAAGCGTCGGAGTCCAGATCCCGGTGGGCATGGCGGAAGGCCAGCAGACTTTTCACGGCATGCAGCAGGCTGTTGGGGTCGGCCTGCTGGGCTTCGACCGTGGGGGCGTCGTCGGCGGTATCCACCGGCAGGTACAGCGCATCCGCTGCGGCGGTGGAGAAGCCGTGGTTGGCGGTGCCGTCCCACTGCATCGGCGTGCGGGAGCCGGTGCGGAAGTAGCCGCCCTCCTTGGTGGGCAGGGGCAGGTAGCGCATGCCGATCTCATCGCCGTAATACACGAACGGTGCGCCGGGCAGAGTGAACAGCGTGGCGTAGGCCAGCCGCAGTTCGTCCACCGTCAAACCGGCCGAGGGGCGGATGGTATCATGGTTGCAGGTAATCAAGCAGTACAGGCCGTCCTTGCTGGTCGCCTTGTAGCTGGGCAGGTAGTCGTCCAAAAACTTATCGATGCCGGTGCCGGAGTCCTTGCAGAAGTAGGCCTTGCCGATGTTGTGCGGGTTGGAGTCGGTGGCACCGTCGTAGTTGCGCATCAGCCAGCTGTAGCCATTGCCCTGCCATTCCAGCATAAAGTCCATATCAAAGCCGTTTTTCAGCGACATGCGCGGGCCGTTCCACTCAGCCACCAGGGCGGCTTCGGGGTACTCCTTGCTCAGCATGGCGGCTATGTCGCGCCAGATGGCACAGGTATACTTTTTGTGGTGGGTATCATTCTTGACCAGGCTGGATGCCATATCCACACGGAAACCATCGCAGCCCATATCCAGCCAAAAGCGCATCACATCCTTCATGGCCTCCACGGTAGTCAGGCAGGCGAGGTCGGTGGTGGGCTTTTGCCAGGGTTGGTTGATCTTGCCGTAGCCGTAGTTCAGCGCGGGCTGGCACTTGAAGAAGTTCAAAATATAAGTACCGTTGCGGGGGGTCTCGCCGCCGATGAAGGGCATGCCGTCGCCGGAGGCAAAACAGGAATCGGTCCAGATGAAGCGGTCGGAGTATTCGTTGTGCTCGGGCCGGCAGCTGGCCTTGAACCAGGCGTGTTCCTCGCTGGTATGGCCGGGCACCAGGTCGAACAGCACGTGGATGCCCTTCTCGTGGGCGGCCTTGAACAGCGCGGCGGCGTCCGCGTTGGTGCCATAGCGCGGTGCAATTTTTTTGTAGTCGCGCACGTCGTAGCCGGCGTCTTTAAACGGAGAGTCGTAGCAGGGGTTGATCCACAGCGCATTGCAGCCTAAGTCTTTGATGTAATCCAGCTTGGCAATGATGCCGGGAAAATCTCCGATGCCGTCCCCGTTGGTATCGTAAAAACTCTGGGGATAGATCTCGTAGAATACCGCATCTTTCAACCATTGTTTCATGGGGAAGTCTCCTTTTGTATTATAGTATAATAGAATATAGAGCGGCAGCTTTTCGCGCAAACGCTTTCCTTTATACTATAACCACCGCCTCGCTTTGTCAATGAATTTTTGTATTGTCGAAGGTGACGAAAATTTACCAATAGTTTTCGACGGATTTGCTATATACCCAACATGTTGACAAAATATGAACAATCCGTTGACAAACGAAGAACAGCGGTTTAAAGTAATAGAACAAGCGATTGTAAAAATATGTAAGATGAGGGAAATTATACAAATGAATACGCTTGTGATTGTTCTGATCGCAGCTGTCGTCCTGGTATGTGCGTATGCCGGGTACGGCCGCTGGCTCGCTAAAACCTGGGGGGTTGACCCCAACGCCAAAACTCCGGCTGTGCGGCTGGAGGATGGCAAGGACTACGTGCCCACCGATGGCTGGACCGTTTTCAGCCATCAGTTCTCTTCCATCGCAGGTGCCGGCCCTGTTACCGGTGCTATCCAGGCTGCCGCTTTCGGCTGGCTGCCCGTCCTGCTGTGGGTGCTCATCGGCGGCGTCTTCTTCGGCGCTGTTACCGACTTCGGCGCCCTGTATGCTTCCGTCAAGAATGACGGTAAGTCCATGGGCCTGCTGATCGAGAAGTACATCGGCAAGACCGGCCGTAAGCTGTTCCTGCTGTTCTGCTGGCTGTTCTGCTGCATCGTTATCGCTGCTTTTGCTGACATGGTCGCCGGTACCTTCAACGCTTACGTCACCACCGATGGTGTGACCAGCCTGTCTGATGCCGCCAACACCAACGGCGCTGCCGGCATGGTCTCCATCATGTTCATGGTGTTCGCTGTCATCTTTGGCCTGCTGCAGAAGAAGTTCCACTTCACCGGCTGGAAAGAGTCCGTCATCAGCATCGTCTTCATCGTGCTGTCCTTCGTTGTCGGCATGAACTTCCCCATCATTCTGGGCAAGGCTGCCTGGAGCTACATCACCTTCATCTACATCTTCTTCGCTGCAGTCCTGCCCATGTGGCTGCTGAAACAGCCCCGTGACCACATGACCACCTTCATGTTCATCTGCATGATCGCCGGTGCCGTTGTCGGCCTGCTGGTCGCTCATCCCACCATGAACCTGCCCGTCTTCACCGGTTTCAACAACGAGAAGCTGGGCACCATGTTCCCCATCCTGTTTGTTACCGTGGCCTGCGGCGCCGTTTCCGGTTTCCACAGCCTGGTTTCCTCCGGCACTTCCTCCAAGACCGTTGAGAACGAGAAAGACATGCTCAAGGTCGGTTACGGCGCCATGGTGCTGGAAAGCCTGCTGGCTGTCCTGGCCCTGTGCGTTGCCGGTGCTGCTGCCGCTGCCGATGGCACCCCGGCCGCCGGTACCCCGTTCCAGATCTTCAGCCGCGGCGTTGCCGGCTTCTTTGAGATGTTCGGCGTGCCCGTTTCCATCGCTACCGTCTTTATGACGATGTGCGTTTCTGCCCTGGCCCTGACCAGCCTGGATGCCGTGGCCCGTATCGGCCGTATGAGCTTCCAGGAGCTGTTCAGCACCGATGATATGGAGCACGCTGAGGGCTGGCGCAAGCTGTTCTGCAACGTTTACTTCTCCACCATCATCACTCTGGCCTTCGGCTTCCTGCTGACCCAGATTGGCTATGCCAACATTTGGCCGCTGTTCGGTTCCGCCAACCAGCTGCTGAGCGCCCTGGTCCTGGCTACCCTGTGCGTATTCCTGAAGGTCACCGGCCGCAACAACAAGATGCTGTTCCCGCCGCTGGTCATCATGCTGTGCGTTACCTTCACCGCGCTGGTCCAGCGCCTGATCGCCATGGTCAAGGCCATCTCTGCTGCTGTTTCCACCACCATCCCCGCTGGCGAGACCACCTGGGGTGCTGTGTTCATCGCCAACGGCCTGCAGCTGATCCTGGCTGTGATGCTGATCGTTCTGGGCCTGAACATTGTGCTGCACAGTGTCAAGAGCTACAGCAAGAGCGAGAAAAACAGCGAAAAAACTGCTGCCTGAGCTTAATACCTATTGACAAAGCCTGCATAGTGATGTAATATTTATGCATGAGTATGGGCCGCAATGGCGCGGCAGCACGCTGCGCCGTGGATGCTTATAGCCAAGGCTTCAAGTCCCGGCTTTCCGTAAGGAGCCGGGGCTTTTTGCGTAAGGTGGTTCTGCCTCTCCCCTGCCGGGAAAGGCGGACCTGCCCATAGAGGGAATTATACAGGAAAATAAAGGAGAACATCATGAAACTGAAAAAGACTTTGGCCCTGGGCCTGGTGGCTGCCATGGCCGCCAGCTTTACCGCCTGCGGCTCTACCGCGGCCGAGAGCACCGCTGATTCCACCGCTTCCGGCGAGGCCGCCGCTGAGGCTGCCACCGATGCCCCCGATGGTGACGGCGACCCCACGACCCTGACCGTTGCCATGGAGTGCGCTTACGCCCCCTACAACTGGACCCAGAGCGATGACTCCAACGGCGCTGTTGCCATCCGCGGCTCCAGCGACTACGCCTACGGCTACGACGTTATGATGGCCAAAAAGATTGCCGACGCCCTGGGCCAGAACGTCCAGATTGTCAAGCTGGACTGGGACAGCCTGATCCCCGCCGTCATGAGCGGCGATGTGGACTGCGTCATCGCCGGTCAGTCCATCACCGCTGAGCGCGCTGCCCAGGTCGACTTTTCTGACCCGTACTACTACGCTTCCATCATCACCCTGACCAAGAAGGATAGCCAGTATGCTTCCGCCGCCAGCGTGGCCGATCTGGCCGGTGCCACCGCTACCAGCCAGCTGGGCACCATCTGGTATGATAACTGCCTGCCCCAGATTCCCGATGCCAACATCCTGCCCGCCCAGGAAACTGCCCCCTCCATGCTGGTGGCCCTGAGCAGCGGCGCCTGCGACATCGTCGTCACCGACCGTCCCACCGGCCAGGCGGCCCTGGTTGCTTATCCTGACTTCACCCTGCTGGACTTCGGCGGCGGCGACAACGACTTCCAGGTCAGCGATGAGGACATCAACATCGGTATTTCCATGAAGAAGGGCAACACCGCCCTGAAGGATGCCATCAACGAAGTGCTGGCAACCATGACCGCTGACGACTACAACACCATGATGGACGAAGCCATCAGCGTACAGCCCCTGAGCGAGTAATCCCCGCCATCCATACCCCTGCCGCTTTTTTCGGCGGCAGGGGTTTCGGCGGTTCTACCCCTACGGTGCATGAAGAATAAAGGAGAATCCCCATGCAAGACTTTTTGACAAACTGCGCCAATGTGTTGCAGAAATACGGCTTTTCGTATCTGCGCGGCGCAGGCACTACCCTGCTGCTGGCACTGGTCGGCACATTCTTTGGCTGCCTGATCGGTTTCGCCGTGGGCGCTTTGCAGACGATCCCCATCGATAAACAGCGCGACCCCGCCTGGAAGCGGGTGCTGCTGCGCATCCTGCGGGTAGTGCTGCGCTGCTATGTTGAGCTGTTCCGCGGCACGCCCATGATCGTGCAGGCCGTTTTCATCTACTACGGCCTGCTGCAGGTGTTCGGCATTAAAATGGGCATGTGGACAGCCGGTTTCTTCATCGTATCCATCAACACCGGTGCTTACATGGCCGAGACGGTCCGCGGCGGCATCGTCTCCATCGACCCAGGCCAGACCGAGGGTGCCATGGCTATCGGCATGAACCACTGGCAGACGATGCTGCATGTCATCCTGCCCCAGGCCCTGCGCAACATCGTGCCCCAGATCGGCAACAACTTCATCATCAACATCAAGGATACCTCGGTGCTGTCGGTCATCTCCATCACCGACCTGTTCTTTGTGCACAAGAGCGTGGTCGGCGCGCTGTACACCTACTTTGAAAGCGCCGTTATCGTCATGATCATCTACCTGTCGATGACGCTGCTGGCCAGCTACCTGCTGCGTGCCTGGGAGAAGGCCCTGGACGGCCCCCAGAACTACGACCTGAACACCACCGATACCCTGGCCTACACCAGCGGCATGTACAACGCCCCGGACCCGGACCACAAGTCCCAGAATCTGGATATGAAAGGAGAGGCATCCCATGTCTGAACCCATCATTGAGGTGCGCCACCTCTCCAAAAGCTTTGGCACCCACGTGGTGCTGCGCGATGTTGACTTTACCGTCAACCACGGCGATGTTACCTGCGTGATCGGCGCCTCCGGCAGCGGAAAATCCACGCTGCTGCGCTGCATCAACCTGCTGGAGACCCCCACCCACGGCAGCGTGCTGTTCCATGGGCAGGACATCACGGCCAAAGGCTCTGACCCCTGCGCCTACCGCGCCAAGGTGGGCATGGTGTTCCAGTGCTTCAACCTCTTCAACAACATGACCGTGCTGGACAACTGCACCGCCGGCCTGCGCTACGTGCTGCACCAGGACAAGGAGACCGCCCGCAAGACGGCCCTGAGCAACCTGGAAAAGGTGGGCATGGCCCCCTACGTCAACGCCAAGCCCCGCCAGCTTTCCGGCGGCCAGAAGCAGCGCGTGGCCATCGCCCGTGCGCTGTCCATGCAGCCAGAAGTGCTGCTGTTTGACGAGCCTACCTCCGCCCTGGACCCCCAGATGGTGGGTGAAGTGCTGAGCGTTATGCGCCAGCTGGCCAAGGAGGGCCTGACCATGATCGTCGTCACCCACGAGATGGCCTTCGCCCGCGATGTTTCCAGCCATGTGGTCTACATGGCTGACGGTGTCATCTGCGAGGAAGGCACCCCCGCCGACATCTTTGAGCATCCCCAGAACCCCCGCACCATCGAGTTCCTCTCCCGCTTCCGCGAGCAGTAAACAAACCATAGGTAAGGCCCTCTCCCCTATCTCGGGGGCGAGGGCCTTTTTGCGTAAGGATGGCGTTATGTAGGGGCGAACCCGCAAGCCTTGCCTTATAACACCTTGACAATCTCCAACTTAACGGTTATAATTATAACCGTTCTAAAACAAACACTATGTGAGGTGAGCCACTTGATTCCGGTACTGGCCTTTGTACAGCACTATAAAAAGTTCTATACATCCCAGTTTGAATCCGCCGCGGTCCGCCATGGGCTGAACCAGCTGGAGATCGACATCCTGCTGTTCCTGCATAACAACCCGGACTGCCGCACTGCCAGCGACATCTGCCGCTACCGCGGGCTGGCAAAATCCAATGTGTCCAAGGCGGTGGAGCATCTGCGCACCATGGGCCTGCTGACGGTAAGCCCGGCCGCCGATAACCGCCGCCAGCGGATGCTGGGCTTTACCGACGCTGCCGCGCCGCTGGTACAGGAACTTCACGCCATCCAGCAGGCCACCACCGCCGCCGTGACCGCCGACCTGACCCCCGCCGAGGCGCAGGCCATGCAGGACTATATGGCCCGCATGGATGCAACCCTCTGCCGCCGCCTTGCAGAAAAAGGAGAAACACTGTGATCTATCTTGTGTACTTTATCGTTTGCTTTATCGCCGGTATCGGCGCGGGCCTGGGCACCGGCTTTGCGGGTATGAGCGCTGCGGCGGTCATCAGCCCCATGCTCATCACATTTTTGGGTATGGACCCCTACATGGCGGTGGGCATCGCCCTGTCCTCCGACGTGCTGGCCAGCGCAGTATCTGCCTACACCTACCACAAAAACAAGAATCTGGACGTCAAGAACGGCCTCATCATGATGGCCAGCGTGCTGCTGTTCACGGTGGTGGGCAGCTGGGTGGCAAGCCTGGTGCCTTCTCACCACCATGGGCAGCTTCTCGGTGTTTTATGACATTCCTGCTGGGCATTAAATTCATCGTCAAGCCCGTTATGACCACCAAAGAAGCCATGCAGGGGCGTCTCTGCTAAGAAGCGTGCCCTCCAGTCCATCGTCTGCGGTGTGGTCATCGGGATGATCTGCGGCTTTATCGGTGCTGGCGGCGGTATGATGATGCTGCTCATCCTCACCTCGGTGCTGGGGTACGAGCTGAAGACTGCCGTGGGCACCAGCGTGTTCATCATGACCTTTACGGCCCTGACGGGTGCGGTCAGCCACTTTGCCATTGGCGGTGCGCCGGACCTGTTCTGCCTGGTATGCTGTGTGCTCAGCACCCTGTTGTGGGCGCGCATCGCGGCCAAGTTTGCCAATAAGGCCGAACCAGCCACCCTCAACCGCGCCACCGGCGTAGTGCTGGTGATTTTGGGCGTGGCCATTTTGGGTGTGAAGTATCTGTAACGGCACAGGTTAGCGGGCGGATATAGAATCCGCCCGTACAGCATAGAAATAGCTCCTACCCCACTCCGGGCAGGAGCTATTTTTATTGCAGCAAACTCTCCACCACCTGCAGCCCATCCTCTGTCAACGCTTCCCCGCCCGGTGCATCAACCACGGCGACGGTAACATAATCCACCGTCAGTGCGGCCTGCTTTTGCAGGTAGGCCAGCGTCTCCCCTGCCCTGAGCAAATCCGTGGCGGTAAAATCGGTCAGCGTCCGGGCACTGTATTTGCGCCAGGCATCGGGCACGGCGGTCAGCCGGTCGGGGTTCTGCCGCACAAAAGCGGCCCAGACGGCGGCGCGGGCGTTGGCGGCGGTCGTCTCGCTCATCTGACTTTGCAGGTCGGCGATCAACTCCACCGCGTCGGTGGCACTGACAGCCTGCACCGCCTCCTTGCCGTAGCCCAGCGCCAGCCGTGCGGCGGGCTGCAGCAGCGAGGACGTATCAAACCGCACCGCCGTGCCGCTGCCCACGCAATCCACCCAGCAGGAGGGCGTGGCCGCCAGGTAGTACAGCGGCGGTAGGGCGGTCTCGCCGGTGGAAAGCGCGGCCCTCAGCAGTTGAGCGGCCCGCCCCGCCCCAGCCGAAAGCGTACATTCCGCCAGTGTGGTAGTGCCAGCCGGTGCGTTGACCAGCAGCTGCCCCGGCAGGGCACAGAAGGTCACGCTGTGGGCCGGGCCGTCCGCCCGCACCAGCACAAAGGCCGGTTCCTCTTTCTGCACCACCAGCAGCACCCGCCACACGCTTTGGGCACCCGGCTCGATTTGCAGCTGGCTCTGGTTGGCGGCGGCCTGCCGCAATTCTTGCTGGGTCTGCCGCTGCCGGGCCAAAAAGCCCACCACAAGGATCAGCGGCAGCAAAAGCAGCAGGGTCAGCCACAGGCTGCACCAAAAAAATCCGGCGCGTGAACGCATAAAACCCACCTCACTGTGAGAAACTTCCCTTATAGTCTGGGCGGCACTGCCCGGCGTTATACAAAAAGGAGGTCTGTTTTATGATGCACGAACCGTTTGGCCCCCATGGAGCCGAGGAAGAAACCGAGGAACTTTGGACTGACCTGAGCGAGGTGCCCGAAACTGCCTACGAGCAGGACCCGAAGCGCCGCATCAACAGTGATACGGATATGCCGTTTGACCCGTCGCTGCTGCCCACCGACCCCGGCCTGGGCGAAGGCCCGCTGTAACCCACGCAAAAAGCCCCCGGCAAGAGGCTGCGGCCTCTCTGCCGGGGACTTGCTGTTTTTATTGGTGTAAAGCGGTTATTCCGGGATGACAAAGGCCACGCCCACCGCGCCGGGGCCGATGTGGGTGCCGATGGTGGGGCCGATCTGCCCCACGCGCCCGCCGGTCAGGTGCAGGTTTTGGTGCAGATAGTGGTGCACCGGGGCGGTAAGCTGCTTATCGTCGCTGTACAGCAGCGTGTAGCCGTAGGCCGGGTCCACGCCGCCCTGCTTGTCCAACTGGCGGTACATGGCTACCAGCGCACCGGGACGGCCGCGGCCTTTGTCTACCAGATGGATCGCACCGTCGGACAGCGCCAGCACCGGTTTGATGCCCAGTGCACCGCCCACGATAGCCACGGCGGCAGGCAGGCGGCCGCCCTTGTGCAGGTGCTTCAGGCTGTCCACGATGGCAACGACCCGCACCCGCTTTTTAAAGGTCTCCAGCTCGGCCGCAATGCGGGAGGCGGAAAGCCCCTGCTCCCGCAGGCGGATGGCCTCCCGCACGATGATAGCCTCGCCCTGGGTCGCGGTCTCGGAGTCGATGATGTAGACTTTGGCGTCGGTCTCGGCGGCGGCCAGGTTGGCGCACTGGTAGGTGCCGGAAAGCTTTTGCGCGATGGTGATGACAATGACCTCATCCCCTGCATCGGCAGCTTCCTCAAACAGCTCGATAAACGAAGCCGGGCTGGGCTGGCTGGTTCGGGGCAGCTTGCTGTCCTCGGCCAGGCGGGTGAAGAACTCGTCCTTGGTCATGCTGCCGTCATCCACGGTGGCGGTGCCATCGGCAAAGGTGATGCCCATGGGCACAACGGTCACGCGGGGGGTCTCCAGGTCGCGGGCGGTCAAATCGGCCGCCGAGTCAGTGACGATACGGATCATAGTCGGATTCCTTTCTCATACTTCCCTATACGGAAAAACTCTTTTCTTCAATGCCCAGCAGATTGGCGGCGGCATCGGGGTCTAACTGCTGCACCGATTCCAGCTTGCGGGTGATGGCGCGGCTGCGCGGGCCGATCAGCTCCTCCAGGTCGGAGCCGGTCTGGTTCAGGTGGCGCTGCATTTGCTGTAAGCCGACGCCGAACTTCTCAAATTCTGTCTTGACAGCGCCCAAAATCGTCCACACCTCGCCGGAACGCTTTTGGATCGCCAGCGTGCGGAAGCCCATCTGCAAAGCGTTCAGCAGTGCCGCCATGGTGGACGGGCCTGCTACCGTGATTTGATAATCCCGCTGCAAAACTTCCGTGATTCCGCTGGAAACCACCTCGGCATACAGCCCCTCAAAGGGCAGAAACAGGATGCCGAAGCTGGTGGTGTAGGGCACCTCGATGTACTTATCGTGAATGTCCTTGGCCTCCTGCCGCAGCACCGACTGCAGTGCCTTGCGCATGGCGGCCGCCGCGGCAGCGTCGCCGCGCTCCAAAGCCGCCTGCAGGTGAGCGTAGGTGTCACCGGGGAACTTGGCGTCGATGGGCAGCCAGATGTTGCCGTTCTGCCCCGGCATCTTGATGGCAAACTCTACGCGGTTGGCACTGCCGGGCACAGTGGCCACGTTCTCGGCATACTGACCGGGGGCCAAAATCTGTTCCAGAATCGCGCCCAGCTGTACCTCGCCCAAAATGCCGCGGGTCTTTACGCCGGAAAGCACCTGCTTCAGACTGCCCACATCGGCGGCGAGGTTCTGCATCTCGCCCAGGCCCTTGTAGACCTGCTCCAGTTGGGTGCTGACGGCGCGGAAAGACTCGTTGATGCGCTTTTGCAGGGTGTCCTGCAATTTTTCCTCGACCGTGCCGCGGATCTCGTCCAGCTTTTGGTTGTTGTCGGCCCGGATGGTGTTCAGCCCTTGCACCAGCGCCCCGCGCACGCCGTCCAAGCGGGCAGCGTTGGAGTCCTCAAGGTTCTTCAGGCGGGTTTCCATCATCGTAAGCTGGGCAATCAGCGCATCGTTGGCGGCCTTCTGGCGGGCGGCCCCGGCGCGGTCGATGGACTCCAGCCGGGCGGTGCTGGCGGCAGCGTTCTGGCGCTGGTTCTCGGCCAACACGGCGGAAAAGTCCCGCAGCGTGGCGGTGGTGGTGCGGGCACTCTCGCCCTGCATCGCCCGCAGCTGTTCAGCCAGCAGGTCGGTCTCGCCCTGCAATACCGGGGTCATCGCGTTGACAACGTCATCGGCGGTAGGCCCCTGGGGCTTCTGCGGGCGGCTGCTGCGCACCAGTAAGATGGCCAGCAGCACATCACCCACCAGCGCCAGCACCAGAACAAAATAAAGTAAGATTTCCATGTTGTGTTCCTTTTTTAGGCGGAACGATGGGTATTATACCACAACACTCAGCCATTACCAAGTACAAGTGTTCAAATTTCGACTATTTTTAAGACAAAATTAACATTTTCTGTCGATTATCTCAACGAATCAGCAGCAGTGCCGTGGCCAGCACACCCATGGCGGCGGCCAAAACCTCGGTCTCCCAGCTTTTACGCTCCACCACCGGGGAAGCCGGATTGTACCACACCAGCACGGTTTTGCCCTGCTGGCCGTCGTGGTGGAACCAGAAGGAGTCGTTGGTGTGGCGCTCCATCCGCTGGCCGTTTGCGGTAAATACTACCCGGTAGCAGTATCCGCCCGCACCCACGCGGGGATTGATGAGGGCGCCGCGGCGGGACGGCTGTGCGGGGGTATCGCTCTGGCTGGACTTGCAGCAATCCAAAATCTGGGCGGGCAGCAACGTGCCGCCGCGCACGATGCGGTATTTCTCCCAAAGCATCAAAAGCACCAGCACCCACAGCAGGATACCCAGCACACGGTAAAAAAGCAGTAAGGCAAAAGGCATAAAAGTCTCCTTATAAAAAACGATTGGTTAATAGCAAGGCTGCAGGGGCGTACAGTGTGCTCCCGCGAGCCGATATTTGCCATCGGCCCCTGCAAGAGTTGAACTTACCTATTATAATACCGCCCTTTTGCTTTGGGTGCAAGGGTAAAGATAATTTAATGCGCTAAAGTGTTGACTTATTTGGGCAGATTTGCTAAAATGTAAGTAATGATGCACATTTGTGCAAAACAAAATGAACAAATAAAGGAGGCGCCTATGCGCCCTGACATGAACCAACAAAACGAACGCTGCACCGATTTGTATGAAGCCATCCTCCGGCTGGAAAACCTGGACGAGTGCATCCGCTTTTTTGACGACCTGTGCGCTGTGACCGAGCTGCGCACTATGGAGCAGCGCTACGCCGTGGCAGGCTGCCTGCTGCAGGGCAAGGTCTACAGCGAGATCCGCCGCGAGACCGGTGCGTCCAGCGCCACCGTCAGCCGCGTGAACCGTATGCTGAACTACGGCACCGGCAGCGTGGCCGCCAGCGTCAAGCACGATCTGGAGCAGAAGAGCCAAGCGGACGAGAACAAATAAGGACAACACCCAAGGAAAGGAGTTTTCCATGTCTGTTTCTATCACTGATTTCGGCAAACTGACTACCGGCCAGCCGGTGCAGCTGGTCACCCTGAAAAACGATAAGATCGAGGTGCAGCTGTTGACCTATGCGGCCATCATCCACCGCATCATTGTGCCGGACCGCAAGGGCAGCCCCACCGACGTGGTGCTGGGCTACCCCACCGCCCGGGATTACGAACTGAACACCGACAGCATGGGCGCTGCCGTGGGCCGCTTTGCCAACCGCATTGGCGGCGCGCAGTTTCCCCTGTATGAGGAGATCGTCCATGTAACGCCCAACAGCGCGGGCAACTGCCTGCACAGTGGTCTGCACGGCTTCAACCACGCCCTGTTCACTGCCGAGGTCACCCGCGGTGAGACCGACAGCGTGACGATGACTGCCCACAGTCCTGCCGGCACCGACGGCTTCCCCGGCAACTTTGATTTGGAGATCCAATACAGCCTGGTGAAAGAGGGCCTGATGATCCGTTACAGCGCCACCACCGATGCCCCCACCGTCTGCAACATGACCAACCACAGCTACTTTAACCTCAACGGCCACGGCAGCGGCTCGGCCCTGGGCCACCGCATCAGCGTGGACGCCGACGCCTATCTGGAAGCTGACGAGAACAGCGTGCCCACCGGCCGCAAACTGCCGGTCAAGGGCACCCCGATGGACTTTACCGAGGAAAAGACCCCCGGCCGGGACATCAACGCCGACTACCCTGCTCTGGTGCAGGCCAAAGGCTACGACCAGTGCTACATCATCCGGGACAGCGGCCTGCGCCACGCCGCCTGGGCTACCGGCCCCGAGACCGGCATTCGCATGGAGGTGCTGACCACCCTGCCCGGCATGCACTTGTACACCGCCAACTATCTGGCACCCAAAACGGCCTGCAAGGATGATGCCCACTACGAAGCCCGCGATGCCGTCTGCTTCGAGACCGAGGATTTCCCCGACGCCCCGAACCATCCCGATTTCCCCGATACGACCCTGCTGCCGGATGCCCCGTACAGCTCCACCACGATCTATCGGTTCGACATCGCACCTATGTAAAACTTAACGAAATAACGTAAAAGACCACCGCGTCTGCGGTGGTCTTTTACTGTGTACAAATAGAAATGTTATACAATACGTATTTATACAAACTGTATTTTCGAACGAATAGTATAATCAGGCTCGCTCCAGACGATACAACCTGCCACTGAAGGGCGGCAGAGTCAGCTTCAGCTCGCCGTCGGTCTTGCGGGCGCAGCTGCGCTTGGGAGCGGCGGTGCTGCCGCCGAAGGTCTCCCAATCGGTGTCCAGCAGCAGGGTCAGCTTGCCGGCAACAGGCAGCGTGAGAGTGTAATCCTCCAGCTCCGTGTCGCCAAAGTTGAATGCCGCCAGCACCGCGCCGTCATGGCCGTCGCGCCAGATGGCACAGGCGTCCAGCTCGGGGTGGGCGCAGTCCAGCCACCGGAACGCCTCGGGGTCGTACTCGCGGCTCCAAAACGCCTCGTTGGCAAGATACGCCTCATTCAGCGCCCTGCGATAGCGGTGGAAGTCGTCGTGGTTCGGGTACTTGAGCACCATCCAGTCCTGCTCGCGGCTCTCGTCAAATTCGCGCAGCTGCGCAAATTCGTTGCCCATAAAATCAAGCATCTTGCCCGGATGGATGGCCATGTACAGGTAGAGCGCCCGCGCCTGCGGGAACTTGCCCTCGTACTCGCCGTACATTTTTTGCACGATGGTCGCCTTGCCGTGAACGTTCTCGTCGTGGCTGAACGGCAAAATGTAATGCTCGTTCCAGGCGTACATCATCGAGAAGGTCAGCTTGCCCAGATTCTCTTTGCGCTCGTCGCTCGTCTTTTTAAAGTAGTCCAGGGTGTCGTTCATCCAGCCCAGGTCCCACTTGTAGTCAAAGCCCAGGCCACCGTACTCGACGGGGGCCGTGACCTTCGGGAAGCTCGTAGAGTCCTCGGCGATCAGAATGGCCGTGGGGTGGCGCTGCTGCAAACCGGCGTTCATACCCTTCAGGAATTCCAGCGTCGAGCCGTTGACGCCGCGGTTCGGGTCGCCCTGCCAGTAGATCAGGCGGGACACGGCATCCATGCGCAGGCCGTCGGCGTGGAACACCCGCAGCCAGTAGTCGGCGCAGGACTGGATAAAGCAGCGGATCTCGCCGCGGGAGTGCATAAAGTTGCAGCTGCCCCACTCGCTCTGGCCCACCGCGGCGGCGGGGTACTCATACAGCGGCGTACCGTCAAATTCTTTTAAACCGTAGGCATCCACGGCAAAGTGGACCGGCACAAAGTCCAGGATAACGCCGATCCCCTGCTTGTGGCAGGCGTTGACAAACTCCACAAGCTGGTCCGGCGTGCCGTAGCGGCTGGTGGGCGCAAAAAAGCCGGTGGTCTGGTAGCCCCAGCTGCCGTCAAACGGGTGCTCGGCCAGAGGCATCAGCTCGATGTGGGTGAAGCCGTTCTTCTTGCAGTAGGCAGGCAGCAACTCGGCCAGCTCGGCGTAGGTGTACCAGCTGCCGTCCTCTTTCTGCCGCCAGCTGCCGGCGTGGACTTCGTAGATATTCAGCGGCTTATCGAAGCATTTTGTGCGTTCCTGCATCCATTTGTCATCGGAAAAGCTCTTGGGGGCATCGCTGACGATGCTGCGTCCGTCGGGGCGCAGCGTCATGGCCGTGCCGTAGGGTCGCAGTGGGCCACGGTCTGACCGTTGGCACCGCGCACCCAATACTGGTACACCATGCCCCGCCTGCACGCCGGGGACGTCGCACTCCCAAACGGCGGACTGGGTGCGGTGCATGTCATAGGTGCCGACCTCGGTCTCACCGCAATGTGCTGGGCGGACGGTGCCCAGACCGCAAAATGGGTGCCGCCAAAGTAGGTATGCGCGCCAAAAAACTCGTACGCATCAAAGGCGTGCCCGGTGTAAAAATCCTGCATATTCATGGTGAAAACTCCCGATTGTAAGGATGTAAAATGCCGCTCTCCTGTAGGGGTCGATGCTCGCATCGACCCGCGGGGCGCAGAGCACGCGGGTACGCGGCTTCCCCCTTGGGGGGAAGCTGTCAGCGGCCCCGACCGCTGACTGATGAGGGCGAACCTTCCGTTATTACCCGCCAGAGGGTCACTGCGGTAACTTTGCCCCTCATCCGGCCCTGCGGGGCCACCTTCCCCCTCAGGGGAAGGCTTTTTCTCTAAAAAAATTGTACCACACCAACCGGGTGCGGTACAATTTACAATATTGAACACGGTGTCTAAAATTTAAATTCTCAGCAACACCCGCGCGATGTTGAAGTAGACGAGCAGTGTCGTGGTATCGACAATGGTCGTGATAAGCGGCGACGCCATGACGGCGGGGTCAAAGTTGAGTTTTTCCGCAACGACGGGCAGCAGGCCGCCGATGAGCTGGGACAGGATGACGGTGCAGATCAGCGTCAGGCAGACGACTGCCGCTACAGGGGGCGCGATGCCGTCCAGGAAGATCAGCTTGGCAAAGTTGCACAGCGCCAGCGTGCCGCCGCAGAGGATGGCAATGCGGAATTCACGCCACAAAATCTTCGGCAGGTCGTGCGGCTCAATATCACCGACGGCCATGCCACGGATGATGGTGGAGGTACTCTGGCTGCCCGCGTTGCCGCCCGCGTCGGTCAGCATCGGGATGTAGGCGGTCAGCACGGTCACGGCGGCGAGGGCGTCCTCGTACCCGCGGATGACCAGGCTGGAGAAGGTGGAGGAGATCATCAGGAAGAGCAGCCACGGGGCACGACTCTTGTACAGATCCCACATGGATTGTTTAAAGTAAGGCTTGTCGGACGGGCCGATAGCGTTCATCTTGGCGATATCTTCGCTGGCCTCGTCCTGCATGATCGAGATAGCGTCGTCAATCGTGACGATACCGACCAGGCGCTTCTCGTTGTCCACAACGGGAATGGCCAGGTAGCCGTACTTCTCGAACATCTGGGAGACATCCTCCTGGTCGGTGGTCGTGCTGACGCTGACCACGTTGGCGTCCATCATGTCGCGGATCTTCTCGTTGGCGGGGTCTTTGGCCAGGATCAGTGCCCGCAGCGAGACAACGCCGATGAGGGTACGGTCACGGTCGGTGACGTAGCAGTTGTTGATGGTCTCCTTGTCAAAACCGTTCTTGCGGATGGCCGCCATGGCCTGCGACACCGTCCAGTCGGGGCGCAGCTCCATCAGCTCGGTGGTCATCACGCCGCCGGCGGAATCCTCGGGGTACTTGAGCAATTCGTTGATCATGCGGCGGGTCGCAGGGTCGGCCTGGGCCAGGATACGCTTGACCACGTTGGCAGGCATCTCCTCGACAAGATCCGTCGCATCGTCAACGAACAGGTCATCCACAACGGCCTTCAACTCTTTATCGGTCAGACCGTCGATGAGGTTCTGCTGGCTTTCGGGCTCGGCAAAAATTTCAGCTGCCAGGTCCTTGGGACACAGGCGGAACAGCACCGGCATCTTCTCGGCGGCAGGTCCTCGAACACGGCGGCCAGGTCAGGGGCGGGCAGGGTGGACATAACGTCCCGCAGGCTCTGGTACTTTTTGGCATCATCCAGGTTGGCCAGCATGGCGCGCAGGGTTGCGATCGTGGTATCAGACATAAAAAGCTGCCTCCTTTTCAGGCGGCAGCCAGGCACATTTAATTTTAGGCAATGCAAAGCAGAAAGCAACACCGTGCGCTTATTTCCGCGTACAGTTTGTCAGACTTACCCAAAGTGAAAAATATGATGGCTGCCTTATTGGAAATACATCGGTTCACAGGACTGGGACTGGGGGTATCCATTGTGACAACCACCTCACCTTTGTTTGAATTTTTACTACGGCAACGGCGCTATTCGCACCTATAGTTACTTTACCATCTGGGAAAATTGTGTATGATTTTTTGGCAAAGTGCGACACTTCACACCTGTAATTAGGATACCATTTTAACCCCTGTTAGTCAACGGTAAATTTCGCTATTTTGCAAAAAAATATGTGCCCGCAGAAATTGCAGGCACATGGGAAATTGTTGCAGATGATTTCTTCGATGGTACGCGGTATGCAGATATGCCGCTACTGTGCCAAAATACGGCCTTTTCCCACGGCCGAGGGCGAGCAGTGCTCGCCAGAAAAATACCGCGCGGCTTTGGCATCTTGCGTTGCTGCACAGTCTGCAGGCGACCATTGGCCGCCCCTACAGAGCGTGGCGTTTACGGCCGCAGGGGCGGATTCTGTATCCGCCCAAGAACTTTATGCCAGCAGTTCCTTGACGGTGGCGGCCAGCTTCTCGTCCTTGCAGGCGGAGAAGAAGTTCTCGGCGAAGTGCTCACCGGCGAAGGCGCCCTTGACGAGGTCGCGGTCCAGATCCTTCAGGATGTCGGACAGGTCGCGGAAGGCAATGGCGCGCACGCCGTCCAGGATCTTCTTGTTGCGCTGCTCAGGCTCCACGCGCTCCTTGGGGTAGCCCTGGCCGTGGCCGAAGCCGAACAGCTTCTCGAAGGTGTACTCCAGGTTCAGCTCGCCGCCCCAGCCGAAGCCCTTGGCAAAGGGCAGGGCCACGGCGTTGCCGTCGTTGACGTGGGCAAAGGTGTAGGCGTCAACGGGGTCCTCGACGTGGCCGCAGATGACGCCGGGGAAGCTGTTCAGGGCCAGCATAGCACCCTCGCCGGTACCGCAGCCGGTGATGACGTAGTCGGCTGCGCCGGAATTCAGCAGCACAGCGGCCAGGATGCCGTTCTGCACGTAGGTCAGCTGGGCAGCGTCATCGGCGGCGTACATACCGTAGTTGACAACCTCGTGGCCCATCGGTTCCACGACCTTGCGCAGGGTGGCTTCGACCAGGGCGTTCTTGGCGGCCTGGCTGTTCTCATTGATCAAGCGATTTTCATAATAGTTTTTCTCCTTTTATCGTCAAATTCACATTACAAGCTGACGGAAATACGTGGTGTTGATGCTCTTGTCGAGCTTGGCCATCTTGGCAATGCAGGCGTCCAGCGTGTGGGCTACATCGTCCAGGCTGCGCCAGTTGGGGGCGTCGGCTTGACCTCCTCCTCGAGCCAGGGGGCCACGTCGGTGTGGGAGGCGGCACCCTCGATGAGGTAGGCACCCTGCCGGGCGGCCTGGGTCTGCGGCTCGTAGCCGTCAACGCTGCCCATCATCGTCATGGTGAACACGCCCTTGCGGTTGCGCCCACCCACGATGAGCCGCACGCCCACCGGCTGCACCGAGACCGTGGCGGCCTTCTCGCGCAGGATCTTGACGACCTTCTCCAGCGTCAGGTACTGGGTCTGGTACTCATCCACCGCGTTGATGATCTGCACGGCGGCCAGCGTGTCGCCCGCAAAGCCGACCACGACGTTGCGGTTGATCTTGCGGACCTTGGGCAGGTCGTTTTTGAGGATATGGGGCTTATCGCCGGTGATAGGCTCCTCGACATAGCGGCCATCGCTGACCATGGCGCAGAAGGTATCACCGCAGACTGCTAAAATTGCACTCATATTGGTACTTCCTTTTATTATAAAGATTCTACTGCCTATTGTAACAAAAAAAGGGGCGCACCGCAAGGTACGCCCGGGGATAAGCAGGTTTATTTGCTGATCTTGATGAGGTCTGCGCCGGGTTCGACGGTGCCGGAAGCAACGACCTCGACACCGGCAAAGTCGTCGGTGTTGGTGATGACGGTGATGACCACAGCGGGGTGGCCGGCAGCGGCAATCTTGGTAAGATCCATCTCCAGCAGCAGATCGCCCTTCTTGACCTTGTCGCCCTCCTTGACCTTGGGGCTGAAGCCGTCGCCCTTCATCTCGACGGTATCAACGCCGACGTGGATCAGCACCTCGACATCGCCAGATCATGGATGCCCAGCGCGTGGCCGCTGTCGGGGGCCTGGGTGATCTCGCCGTCGCGGGGGCGTAGACCTTGCCCTCGGTAGGGTCAATGCCGCAGCACTTGCCCAGGATGCCCTGTGCAAACACCTCGTCGGGGATCTGCTCCATCGGCACAACGGCACCCTTGGCATCAGCAGCCAGCACCACGCGGGAAGGCTGGGGCCGCGGGGGCAGCGGGCTCGGCAGACTTTTTCAGAAAATCAAAGAATCCCATCTCAGATATTCTCCTTCTTCAATGCCCGGTCAGGCGGGCGGTTTGTTAAAAGTATACCGCAATTGGATGCGAAAAAGGCGGAAATTTGGCAGGCAAAGGGAAACCTTTTTGTATCTGCCTTGTCACAACAACTCCTTCACAGCGCGGATGGCCTGCCAGGTGATGCGGGCGATCTCCGCCGCGGGCTGGCAGACGGCCTCCTGCCAGGCTACGATCTGCCAAAGCAGCCGTTTACCGCAAAGGCCAGCATATATTGCTGCTCCTCGGTGCCGCCGCCGTTGGCCTGCAGACTCGCCTAGGCAGCGCTCTGCAATCAGCTTTTTGGCGTTGCGGGTAAAGTCCGACTCCCAGCTTTTGCCGTAGAGGGCCTGACAGAGGTCGGGGTTCTCGGTCATGTAGGTGAAAAGCGCGGTCAGCGCGGGGGGCACATCCTCCTGCGAGATGTTGGGGATCAGGTTATCCATCAGGCTTTCCAGCCGCGCCAATTGGACAGCCTCCATCTGGTCCATCAGGGCATAAATGTCCGCGTAGTGAAAATAGAAGGTGCCGCGGCTGATTCCTGCAAGCTCGGTCAGTTCCCGCACCGTAATTTCCCGCAGACTTTTCTGCTGCAGCAGATGGACCAGGGCTTCGTACAGTCGTTGCTTGGTTTGGCGCACACTTCGGTTGGCATCTCCCTTAGCGTTCATTGCGCACACCACCTTCCGGCGTATTTGTATAGTTAAAGAATAGTCGTTTTGAGGCGATTTGTCAAGGATTTTTACGACTTTTTGCACGAAATGCGCCGTAAAAATTGGAAAAATATTGTGAATGTGCTTTTTACGCACCCCGCCCCCATGTGCTACAATAGACCAGAGGTGATTTTATGACGCTTGACCGGCCCCATGCCCGGCAGGCATTTGCCGAATATACATCCCATTACAACGCCGCCGACCCGAAAGTGAAGCTGAAGATCGACCACACCTACCGCGTGGCCGCCCTGTGTGAGCGCATCGCCAACAGTCTTTCCCTGCCCCCGCAAGATGTCGATTTGGCCTGGCTGTGCGGCCTTTTGCACGATGTGGGCCGGTTCGAGCAGCTGCGCCGCTACGGCACGTTTATCGACGCTAAGTCCATCGACCACGCCCTGATGAGCGTGACCGTGCTGTTTGAGGAGGGCCGCCTGCGGGACTACATCGCCGGCACCGACGAGGACGCGCTGCTGCGCACGGCCATCCGCCTGCACAACGCCTATCGCCTGCCGGAGGCGCTGGATGACCGCACGCGGCTGTTCTGCCAGATCTTGCGCGACGCCGACAAGATCGACATTCTGCGGGTCAACGTGGAGACGCCGATGGAGGAAATTTACAACGTCAGCACTGCGCGCTGCGCCGGAGCCCGGTAACGCCTGCCGTGCTGGACGCCTTTTACGAGCACCACTGCGTACTGCGCACACTGAACCACTACCCTGCCGATAACGCCGTGGGGCATGCTTCGTTTGTATTTGAGCTGTGCTACCCGAGAGCCTGCGCATCGTAGACGAGCAGGGCTGGCTGTGGAAGCTGCTGGATTTTAAGACCGATAACCCGGACACCGCGAAGGCTTTTGCCGGGATGAAAGCCGAGATGCAGCGGTGGCTGGAAGAACAAATAGGGGCGAGAATGCGCGCCCCGTGTCAAAGGAAAGTGCAGTTTTTCGACAAGCTGGGCTCCCTCTGCCGGGAAAGTAGTTGCAGGGTTTCCTTATATACCTTATTACTGTAATACTAGAATAAATAGTAGTTTTTTTTAGTGCAAAGGCTCACACACAATAAAGTACGTATATACGTATAAAATATAAATGGCGTTGTTAATAAACTATATGTTATAAAATATAACAATATGTTTATTAGAGATATATTATACATAAGTACGTACTATTTTGCAAATAACCGGAAGCAAGTACGAACTGGTATTCAAGTTATTTATATATAAGAGGCCTACTTTGCGACCACCCTTTTCGTAACCGCAATTTCTTGGTAAACCCCCATGTCGCACGGACATGGGGGTTTGCTTATTTATTAGGGCAATACCGCATAATTCTAGTGCCGATACGGCGAGCGAGGTGCGGCAACTGCTAAGCCAAAAGCGCAGATAATACTTTGTGTATTATCGAGCATTTTAGACTATCGTGCTGGGAGCCGCAGCGAACGCTTCGGGGTAACCGCCGCTTGCGGCGGCCGCGCGGAGATCCGCCGGAGCGGTGCTTAAGCAGCGTCAGGCGGGAAGCGGTGTTGCCTTAAGTATGAGGTTTTACAGCCCCTGCACCAGAATGACCAGGATCAGCACGGACAGTGCAAAGCGGAAGTGGTTCTTCAGCCAGCAGGGCATCTTGAAGCCGCTGCCGGTGTTGCACTCGGCCAGGTAGTTGTCAAAATTCCAGCCCCAGCGGGTGACGCAGAACAGCAGGTAGATGAGGCTGCCGCCGGGCAGCAGCACGTTGCTGACGAGGAAATCCTCGAAATCCAGCACGGTGCTGCCAGCGCCCATGGGCTGGATAAAGCTCCAGGCGTTGTAGCCCAAAGCGCAGGGCAGGCCCAGCACGACCAGCGCCGCCGCACCCACCAGGCAGGCCCTGCGGCGGTCCCAGCCGAAATTCTCCCGCGCACAGGCGATGATGTTCTCGAACACCGCAATGACGGTGGAGAAGCTGGCGAACGTCATAAACAGGAAGAACAGTGTGCCCCAGATGCGTCCGCCCGCCATGTTTGTAAAGACGTTGGGCAGCGTGATGAAAATCAAGCTCGGTCCCGCGTCGGGCGAGATGCCGAAGGAGAAGCAAGCCGGGAAGATGATAAGCCCCGCGCAGATGGCCACAAAGGTGTCCAGCACGCAGATGCGCACGGCCTCACCGGTCAGGGTAAAGCGGCGGTCCATGTAGCTGCCGAAAATTTCCATGGCGGCAATGCCCAGGCTTAAAGTGAAGAAGGACTGGTTCATGGCCGCCGTAATGACATTGCCCAGGCCCTGCCCGGTGGCGCGGGACCAGTCCGGCAGCAGGTAGAACGCCAGGCCCTCGCCCGCGCCGGACAGCGTGAAGCTGTGCACAACCAGCACAAGGATCAATACGAGCAGGGCGCTCATCATCCATTTGCCGACCTTTTCCAGACCGCCCTGCAGACCGCGCCCGCAGACGACAAAGCCAGCCAGCGTGATGACGACCATCCAGAAAACCATCTCGACAGGGTTCGAGAGCATCTCGCCAAAGACGCCTGCGGCCTGCTCGGAGGTCAGGCCGTCAAAGCTGCCGGTCAGGAAGCGGAAGAAGTAGTCGACCATCCAGCCGGCGACCGTGGTGTAGTACATCATCAGCAGCGCACAGCCCACCATGCAGAACCAGCCGTGGATATGCCACTTGCTGCCCCCGGGCTCCAGTGCCTTGTAGGCACTGCGCGCCGCGCCGCGGCCCGCACGGCCCACGGCCAGCTCCATGGTAAGCACAGGCAGACCCATTAGCACCAAAAACAGCAGGTAGAACAGCACGAACACGCCGCCGCCGTTCTGCCCCGTTACCGTGGGAAAGCGCCACACGTTGCCAATGCCGATAGCACAGCCGGCGCTGACCAGGATGAAGCCAAGGCGTGAGCCGAAGCTTTCGCGTTGATTTTGGGGATCCATATAATTCCTCTTTTCTATCAAAAAGTAGAATTATTATAGCGTACCGCGGCGAAACTTGCAAGTGGGGAATCACAGTGTTATAATTATGGCAACACCCGCGGCATGGGTCGATTGGAAATTTGCCCGTACCTGTAGGGGCTGATGCTCGCATCGGCCCGCCAGCCTTGCGGCAGCCGGAAGGTCCCGCGGGCAAATACCGTTCGCCCCTGCAAAGCGCACAATACTTGAATAAGGAGTTAAAACCATGCTTCGTTTTGAATGTGATTACGGCGAAGGCGCTGCCCCCGCGGTTCTGGAACTTTTGCAAAAGACCAACCTTGACCAGACCCCCGGCTATGGCGAGGATGAATACTGCGCCAAGGCCGCCGCGCAGATTAAACGCCTGTGCGACGCCCCCGACGCCGACGTACACTTTTTCGTCGGTGCGACCCAGGCGAATCTGACCGTCATTGCGGCGGCGCTCAAGCCGTGGCAGGGCGTGCTGTGCGCCGACTCCGGGCACATCCATGTGCACGAGACCGGCTCCATCGAGGCCACAGGCCACAAGTGCCTGGCACTGCCCGGCAAAAACGGCAAGATCACGGCACGGCAGATCCGCCACGCGGTGGAAGAACACCGCGCCAACGCCAGCCACGAGCATGAGGTGCAGCCCGGTATGGTCTACATCTCCAACCCCACCGAGGTCGGCACCCTTTATAATAAGGAAGAATTGACCGACATCTCTGCCGCCTGCTATGAGCTGGGGCTGTACCTGTTTGTGGACGGCGCCCGCATGGCCTACGGCCTGATGAGCGAAGCCAACGACCTGACCTTGCAGGACTACGCCGCGCTCTGCGACGTGTTTTACTTGGGCGGCACCAAGTGCGGCGCGCTGTTTGGCGAGGCCGTCGTCATCACAAACGACGATCTGAAGCCCGATTTCCGCTACTGCCTGAAGCAGCACGGCGGCATGCTGGCGAAGGGCCGCCTGCTGGGTGAGCAGTTCCTGGCCCTGCTGGACGGCGAGGACGGCAGCGGCAGCAGCCTGTATTTCACGATGGCGAAAAAAGCCGACGAGCAGGCCCTGCGCATCCGCGCTGCCTTTGAGGCGAAGGGCTGCAAGGTGCTGCACGACTCCCCGACGAACCAGCAGTTCTTTGTTCTGCCCGACGAGTGGTACGACAAGCTGGCCGAGACCTACGCCATGACCCACATGGGCAAGCCCGACAAACACCACACCGCCGTGCGCGTATGCACCAGCTGGGCCACGAAGGACGAAGCCGTGGAGCAGCTTATTCAAGACGTCGCAACGCTGTAATAACTGCATCGTAGGGAGGGGTCTTGACCCCTCCGGGCCGTGCGCATCCGCCGCCAGGTTTCCCGGAGCGGTCAAGACCGCTCCCTACAAACCTCCTGTAGGGGCCGGGCATGCCCGGCACGCAACCTTCCCGCAAACGTCCTCCGCCTTACAGCGGCGGGCCGCATATATGCGGCTCCTGCCGCACTGCAAAATAAAAGCCTCCTGCATCACAACCGATGCAGGAGGCTTTTGTATCTATTCAAATGGCTTCACGGCCTTGTTGGTTGTCTGCGCCGTGGCCGAAGCGATTGCTTCTGGCATGGCCAGGGCGGCAGTGTAATGTGTCTTGGGGCGTTCCCCTTAACTCTGGTTATACTATACACTGCATTTATGTCCGCCCTGTCACGCCAATTTGAAAAATATGTTAAATCTCGGTTCCCTCAAATCACTTCTGGATGCGCTTGTCGCACTTGACGGCCAGCTTGGTGCCTGCGGTCTGCAAGATCTGCACCAGCACCACCAGCAGCGCCGTGGCGAAGAACTCCAGCACCACGTTAAAGCGGTAGTAGCCGTAGTTGATGGCGATCTTGCCCAGGCCGCCGCCGCCGATGATGCCGGCCATTGCGCCGTAACCCATGATGGTCGTGGCGGCAATCGTCACGTTGGCAACCAGGCTCGGCATGCTCTCGGGCACCATGACCTTGGTGATGATCTGCAGCGGCGTTGCGCCCATGCTCTGGGCGGCCTCGATGACACCCGCGTCCACCTCGCGCATGCTGGTCTCGACCAGACGCGACACAAAGGGGAACGATGCGATGACCAGCGGCACAATGGATGCCACCGTACCGATGGACGTGCCCACGATGGCGCGGGACAACGGAATGACAATGATCATCAAAATCAAAAACGGCACGCTGCGCAGCAGATTCACCAGGCCGTTCAGCAGCGCCATGAGCCAGCGGGGCAGGGGACGCACGCCGCCCTGTTCGCCCGTGACCAGGCAAACGCCCAGCGGCAGACCGATGACCAGCGCCAGCAGCGTTGCGACGACGGTGGACCAGACGGTCTCCCATGTTTCAAACGGAATGGTGGGTAAAATCTGCAAGAACGTCTGCCATTCCTTGCCTGCAAAAAGCTCAGCCATCAGCCGTTCACCTCCTCAAAAGTAATGCCGGGATAGTTCTTGATGTACTCCAGTGCCGCGGCGGCCTTGTCGTCGTCGGGCAGCGCCAGCAGCATGCTGCCCAGCGTCTGGCCGTTGACGATGCGGGTGTCGGCACCCATGATCGAGACCAGTGCACCGCACTCGATGGCAAGGCTTGCCACCAGCGGCTTGTCGGTGGTCTGGGTGCCGCCGAAGGCAACGCGCACCAGCTTGTGGCCGGGCAGGTTCTCGGCTTGGGGGGCACCGGCGGGGTAGACGAGCCGCCGCGCCGCCTTGGACGTAGGATGGCTGAAGATAGCCTGTACCTCGCCCTCCTCGACGACGGTGCCGTTATCGAGAATGGCCACACGGTTGCAGACCTCCTCCACAACGCTCATCTGGTGGGTGATGATGACCACCGTGATGCCCAGCTCACGGTTGATTTTTTGAATGAGCTGCAAAATGGCGTGGGTCGTGTTCGGGTCCAGGGCGCTCGTCGCCTCGTCGCAGAGCAGCACCTTGGGGTCGGTAGCCAGCGCACGGGCAATGGCGATGCGCTGCTTCTGGCCGCCGGAAAGCTGGGCCGGGTAAGCTTCGGCCTTATCAGGCAGGCCGACCAGCTCCAGCAGCTCGCGGGCGCGGGCCTCGGCCTTTTCCTTGGGCACTTTTGCCAGTTCCATCGGGAACATGATATTGCGCAGACAGGTGCGCTGCATCAGCAGGTTGAACTGCTGAAAGATCATGGTGATCTCACGCCGGGCCGCGCGCAGGTCGGCGGCGCGCAGGTCCTGCATCTGCTTGCCGTTGACGATGACATTTCCCTCGTCCGGGCGCTCCAGCATATTGATACAGCGTACCAGCGTTGACTTGCCGGCGCCCGACATACCGATGATGCCGTAGACGTCGCCGTCCTGGATGTCAGGTTGATATCATTCAGCGCGACGACCGTACCGCCCTGCGTGGCAAAGCGCTTGGTCAGGTGTTGCAGTTCGATCATGGGTCTCTCCCCTTATTCTTTACAAAGATAGCGAATGGGCGGCAAAACCCATTCGCTATCAATTTTACACTAAAATTAGTAGCTTTACAATAGTTTCCTCAAAAAATGCCCACATAACGACAATATTTTTTGTGCGAAAGAGAGCTTTTTATCGCTGATACACCACATTTACACCATTTTCAAAAAAGAGCCAAGATATGACAAATAAAGGCTAAGGAGGATGCCTGTATAAGGTGTCCTCCTTTTTATGTAGAGCACACCTGAGTGTGCCTTCTAAATCGCATTGATGTGGTTGGATATTCACAGCTTTTCTTGCGGAAATATTTACACCGTCTGCAAGATTTTCTCTAAGGCGTTTTTATAAGCAGTGTCCTGCACCTTCGTTCGTTTTGGGACCCCTTTCGGGTGCTTTCCGGCGCGAAGGAGCTTTTTGTTTTCATGGCGACGGAACAGCAGGCCCTCAATGTTTTCGGGCGTGTACTCTAAGCCGTTTTGGTTCAGTACGCGGGCGCGGCGTGCTAGGCACATACTGGCCAGCCCATAATCCTGGGTGATTACAAGGTCACCAGGATGTACGCGGTTTACTAGCGCAAAATCTACGCTGTCGGGCCCCTTGTCAAAGGTCAATGTCTGCGCACCATCGCGTTGGATTTGGTGGGCGGTATCGCATAGAATCAGCACAGGCACTTTGTATTGGGCGGCTATCCGCACGGTCAAATCTACCACTGGGCAGCCGTCGGCATCTATCAGAATTGTCACTTTACTGTTTTCCTTCCATAACCCAAGCAAATGCCCTTGCCGTCCGCAGGTCGGCATCTTTGAAGTGCCCGCCTTCGTTCCATTCCAGCGTGCAGGCTGTGCCGCGCCGGGTCAGGGCGGTGTGCAGGGCGCGGATGTTGTCCCCCACTGCCGCCATAGTCTGATTTCTGGTATATTCCTCGCGGTCACCAAGGCTGAGATAAACACGCTGCGCTTGGATAGGGTGCGCCGCTTCGTATTCTGGCCAACCGGGAAACCACACGGACGGCGAAGCCGCTGCCACACCGAACAGTGCATCGGTCCGGGTTGCCGCCCACAGCGCAAACAGCCCCGCCAGCGAGTAGCCGCCTAAAATAACCTTACAATCTTCCTTTATAGAATACTGTTGGCGAATGCCCGGCACAGCCTGCTCCAGCCATGCAAGCGTATTTCCTGCCCTGCCAACAAAACCCTGCTTGCCCCAGACGGGCGGCGCAGGCCACGGCGACAAATCATCGTTCCAATTCTCCACTTGGACAGCCACCAGCAAGAATGTATGTGCGGTTTGCCGATGTATGGCTTCAACTTCTCGTTCCATCCCTGCAAGGTCATGTTCATCCACCATTTGCAGCAGCAGGTATTCGGCGCTGGCAGTGCCGTAGATGCGGCAGGTTCTGCTCTGTATTTGCAATAACTGATTATCCATAAAATTCATGATTCCTTTTCTTTGCTTTCTTTTGCATTATAATGCCTATACGTCAAAGAATCAAGATTGCGCGGATGCCCTGCCTTGAAAGTTTTTTGCTGCGCCTGCATTAAATCTGCACAACATCCGCGTAGTGATTGTATATACGTGTATAATCCCGCGTGTTACAATTAGTATGTTCAAAATAGGGTTCAGCCAAAAAGGTTGGACATTTTACCCAGAGTCGTACCTGACTTTTTTCAGGCGCGGCTCTTTTTGTTTTGGGCAATTTCTGATTTTGGAGGTTTTGCAGTTGACCGTAATACGTCCGCCTTGACGCAATGATTACGCAATAAAAAGTCAAATACGCAATAAGGACGTATTGATTGCGTATTAGCGGCCTGTGGCTATGCTGCCGACAGTACCTAATACGTCTTTATGCGTCCTTTATGCGCAATAAGGATGGTGATTGTATTGAAAAACCGCGCAGCGATCTATCAGCGGGAAGCCGCTGAAATGCTGCATAACATTTCGCTGTATCCCGGTCTGACCGAAGAGCAGCTTTGTCGCTTCTTTCCCGAAAAAGAAGCGACGGCAAAAACTTTGCTTGCCCATATGCTGAAAGAAGGGCGCATCTTCTGCGTCGAGAATGGTCGCTACCACGCAAATCAAGAAGCACAAAACGGCGCAGATAAAAACTTATCCCGCTGCGTCTGGGTTCTACTCGATTTTATAGATCAAGTGGAATATCACACAGTTGGAGAATTTCCGGCAGCTATCCTCTGTTTTGCAAATGGGGAGCTGTATGAAATCGTGCCTATCCCGCAGGGCAAAGAGACTATGATTTGCCAACTACTGCGCCAGCCGCAGAAAGATGCTGGCAAGCGCATTGTGGTGGTAGAGGATACTGCCCAAATCGAGCTGCTGCACATTCCGCAGGTGGCCGGGTTCTGCACGGTGGCCGAAGATGGCACCGTCAGCTACTACAAAAAAGGAGGCCGCGCTTGAATCCTGACGTACTTTTGAACCGTATCCGCCTGGAACAGCGCGGGCTCATCGACATCCACAAAAAGCTGTACGAGATGGAGCATTTTCTGCCTGTGCCAGATCCGATGCAGTTTGCAAAAACTGCCGAAAGCGCGGCACTCCTCAGCGAGAAAAGCACGGCGCATCTGCGCAATATGTTCTTTTCCGTATCCAACGAGCCGCCAATCTATTACTACCCCAAGGCAGCCGAAGTACAGGGCATCCGCGTGTGGGCAGATATCAACTACTTGCGTGTGCTGCTCCCCGCGCTGCTGCCGGATAAAAAGAAGCGCGATGGCTGTAAGTTTCTTTTGCTGCCGCTTCAGGCGGCACTGGTGCAAAGCGGAGCACTTCCCCGCTTCTCTGACTGTGTGATTTGCGTGGAACATATCTACGACCACAGCCTCCCAATCAAGGCGGTGCGGGATTATGACAATTTAGAGTTAAAAGCCATCATAGATGTCATTGCCACGTTCTGCCTGACGGACGATACCGGGGCGCTGTGCGATTCTTTCCAGACGACCCGGTTTGGATATTCGTCCTCTACTGTAATTACCGTGATGCCAAAAAATTGCTTTTCGGCATGGCTGAGCGCCCCAAGAACGTTTGAAAACCGGCCTCCACTTTTTCCGAAAAATTCGTAAAAATCAGATACCTGTGCTTGGTAGTGACTTTTCCGCGTTGTTGTAAGCTGTTTCACACACAAGACGGCGGCGACTTTCGCCGGAGTCAAAGAAGGCACGGTTAAATTCCGAGGTGATTTCTATTTCTTCTGCTTTTCCTATCCTGCCCGCGCAAGACAGCCTCTATTATGAACTTTTGGCGCTCACAGCCATCTGCGGCGAGGTTCCTTGTGCGTGTGCCGTCCGTCTTACTTCCAGCAAGAAGTTACCGCAAAAAAGTGGTGACGAGCCTAACACACGACAAGCTCCTGCGCATTTTCTCCAAAGATCATCTTCGCGGCTATCGGCTCGGTATCCGTGGCAAACGTCTTTTGCGGGAACGCGCGCCAGAACGGTTTCAATTTTATCTGTCAGGCCGCACCGACACCAACTCCATCAAGTCATCCCCTGCCCGCCGTCTGCGGCTGCATCGTATCGCACAAACCTACGTCACGATGATGAATGCAGGCACGATGATTTATCGAGATGAAAAGCCACCTGTATTTGTACCGAGCGCCAGCAGTCCTTGCCGCATTGAAGTCCCTACTTTTTATGATTCTCGTGAGATGAAAGAGTTGGGCCTTGAAATGGTAAAAATTCACGGTTCCCGCATGGTAGGCTCGCTGCTGACCGCATCCCACACATTTGCTGTATTCAACGGCATGGAGGCTGTTCCGACCTTTGACACGCAAATCGAACAGCGGGGAAAAATCATGCTGCAAAATATCCGCTATACGCGAACCGGCGTAAGCCACACGCCCGATGGCATCCTGCTGTCCGATCAGTGGGCAGTTATGACTACTCTACTGGAAGATGCAAAGACCTACAAGAAAGAACACTTCCTTTTTGGCGAAGGCTACGAACATTTCTACTTTCTCACCAATGACTACCACGGCGAGACGCTGTTGTGGCTGCTCTGTCACCCGGATGTCATCGGGCAACTAAACGCCCTGTTGCTGCAAGAACTTCAGCTGCCTTGCCGTAATGCCTTCATCGAAAACAATGCTCGTACAGATGCAGGCGCACCATTCTGTTCTGCTATCTGCCGGATCTGCCGCGTCTGTTTCGATTCCTGTCTGCCTTGGAGCTACTGCAAATGAAAGGTGCCCTCCTCTGCTTTGATTTTCAGGCAGACGCGCTGCAGCCACTCTGCGGCGACAAGGTTGAGTTGCAGACCATCGACTTTGCCGAGTTCGAGAGGAGGTTTCTGACTTCACCATGAAACGTCCCTCAAAAAGATTACAGATTCTGTTGGCAGTCGCGCTGCTTCTCTATGCCTGCGGCTACTTAACGCAGTTCATCGGCAACTATGCCGTCTGGCAGAAAAACGGCAGTATGCTGGGCGGCACTTCTCCGCCGTTTCCCTCTTTGTCGCCGCTGGCCTGTCTCAAAGGTGTTCTGTGTTTTCCCTACAATCTGTACTGCATGGCGGGCTGCGCAGCAGCAGTCGCTGTGATTTTCCTATACCGAAAGCTGTTCAGTCAAGATGCCTTAACGGACTCCGAGCGCAACTTCGATTTCTCTGCAAAAGGTACTTACGGCACATCCGGCTGGATGCAGCCGCGAGAAGTCCCCGCCGTGCTGGGTATGGTTTCCGACTTATCCAAGCATACAGGCACTGTGTTGGGGATGCTCGGCGGCAAGTTTCTTTGCATCCCGGAGAAAACACGCATGAACGGTAATCTCGCCGTCTATGGTGCCAGCGGCTCGATGAAAACACGCTCGTTCTGCATGAATCGTATCCTGCAAAGCGCCGCCCGCGGCGAGTCGCTTATTATCTGTGACCCAAAATCCGAACTCTACGAAAAATCCAGCGAGTATATGCGGGATTTGGGCTACACAGTGCGGGTGTTCAACCTTGTCAGCCCCGAAAATTCCGACTCGTGGAACTGCCTGAAAGAAATTGAGGGGCAGGAACTGATGGCGCAGCTTTTCGTGGATGTCATCATCAAGAACACCAACGGCACCGGGAAAAGCGACCGTTTTTGGGATTCCGGCGAGATGAACCTGTTGAAAGCGCTGGTCTTGTACGTTGATCTCACCTACCCGCCGGAACAGCGAAACATCGGTGAGGTGTACAACCTTATCACCCAATGCAGCGAGAGCCAGCTGGACAGCCTGTTTGATGTTCTGCCGCTGACCCACCCCGCCAAAGCGCCGTACAGCCTGTACCAACGGGCTTCGGATTCGGTGCGCAGCGGGGTTATCAGTGGGCTGGGCAGCCGGTTACAGGTATTCCAGTCTGAATTGATTAAGAAAATCACTGCGTATGACGAGATCAGCCTTGAATTGCCGGGGCAACAGCCTTGCGCGTATTACCTCGTCACCAGCGATCAGGACAGTACCTTTGATTTTCTGGCATCGCTGTTTCTGTCCTTTGCCTTTATCAAGCTTGTCCGCTATGCCGATGCCAACTGCCCCGGCGGGCGACTGCCCGTGCCGGTCCATGTGCTGGGTGAGGAGCTGACCGCCTGTGGTACGATTTCCGAACTATCCCGGCGCATCAGCGTCATTCGCTCTCGCAATATCTCTATGTCCTGCGTATTCCAGAATCTTGCCGGCCTGCAAAACCGTTACCCACAGAACCAGTGGCAAGAGATTTTGGGCAACTGCGATGTGCAGCTTTTTCTTGGTTGCACCGACCAGTTGACCGCCGAGTATGTCTCTCAGCGCACCGGCATTGCCAGTGTGGCGGTATCCAGTACATCCAAGGCACTAAGCACCCTGCGCATCTCCGACTACACGCCGCAGTACCGCGAAAGTAGCGGTGTCGGTAAGCGGCCGGTGCTGACCCCAGATGAAGTGCTACGCCTTCCCGTAGATGAAGCACTCGTAATTCTGCGTGGCCACAAAGTTTTGAAAGTCCGCAAGATGGACTACTCCTTGCACCCCGCTTACAAGCAGCTGCGAGAGTGCAAGGCATCCGCCCATATCCCGGAGTGGTGGAAAGCCTTACCAGAAACACCCGATGTTCCCCTGGCAGAAACATCTAAAGCATCAACCAAGGCGCCTCCTAAACGCCGTGGCCGTCCTGCCAAATCAAAAACGGTGGTTGCCACCGACAAAGGATCCATCATAACAAAGCCTAAAACTGAAAAGGAGATACTTTATGGAAATGAACAATGACATTTTCACCCCCAATCTGCCGATTCCCGAACCTGTGAGTTTTGAGGATGCGCCCATTCCTATCCCTGTCGAAGAAGAAAAGCCTGCCGAGACTCCCCCGCCCGCCGCAGACGCAAAGCAGATGCCCCAGTGCTGACCATTGAAAGCGGCGATGAAATCGAAACCGAGGATGCCCGCGAAGCTGCTGCCTGGCACGAGATTCACAACGCCTACCGCACACGGCGCATCCTCTCTGCACCGCTGGGCGGCATCGAGCAGACCGACAGCGGCAAGACGATTGCAGTCGTGGACTACAACGGCTTCCGCATCGTCATTCCTCTCAAAGAAATGATGGTCGCCCCCAGCGCTGCCAACAGTACCGACAGCATGGCCGTCCGCCAGATGAAGCTGCTGGGCAATATGCTGGGTGCAGAAATCGACTTCGTCATTCTCGGCATCGACTCCAAGAGCCGCAGTGTGGTCGCCAGCCGCCGCGAAGCCATGATGCGCAAACGCCAGCTTTTCTATTTCAGTCCAGATGCCAACGGCGAGTACCGCGTCCGGGAGGGGCGCGTTGTACAGGCCCGAGTCATTGCCGTTGCAGACAAGTCAATTCGCGTTGAGATTTTCGGCGTGGAGTGTTCCATCATGGCACGGGACCTGTCCTGGGATTGGATTGGAGATGCTCATGACCGCTTTGCCGTGGGCGACCAGATTCTTGTCCGCGTGACCGAAGTAAGCAAAACCTCGCAGGAGGAACTATCTGTCCACGCCGATGTCAAAAGCGTCACCGAGAACACCAGCCGCGAAGCCTTGAAACACTGCCGTGTGCAAAGCAAATATGCCGGTCGCGTGACCGATGTACATAAAGGCATCGTCTATGTGCGGCTTTCCAACGGGGTGAACGCTGTGGCCCACTCCTGCTACGACCGCCGTACCCCCGGCAAAAAGAGACGCTGTCAGCTTTGTGGTGACAAAGCTGGACGAGGACCGCAGCATCGCCGTGGGGATCATCACCCGCATTATCCGTCAGAATCTGTAACCGATGAACCGCGGGCAGCCCCGGCGGCTGCCCATCTTCTTACATGAAAGGATTCGTAAAATGGCTGTTTTTCGCGTAGAGCGCATTAAGGACTACACCGTTATGAGCAATCATCATCTTCGCAATAAGAATCTGTCTCTGAAAGCCAAGGGGCTGCTGTCGCAGATGCTCTCCCTGCCGGACGACTGGGATTATACCCTCAAAGGTCTGGCTGCCATCAACAAGGAGAGCGTGGACGCTATTCGCACAGCAATTTGGGAACTGGAGGATGCCGGGTATGTAGTGCGCACCCGCGTCCGGGATGAGCGCGGCTGTCTGCGAGGCTGCGATTACTATGTCTATGAGTACCCGCAAACGCTCTCATCTGGCTCTGGCGGCAGTGCTGAATCCGTGCCGCCTATGCTGGAACCCCTTGCATCGGATTCTGCTGTACTGGGAAATCCCATGCAATTAAATAAAGAAATACAAAATAAAGAGAAACAAAATACTGATCCTATCTTATCCGAGGGAGAGGCCGTGCGGACAAAAGTCCGCGACAACATCGAACTGGACCTGCTTTGCCGCAATCAGCCGGAGAGCGCCCCTGTGATGCAGGAGATCTACGAGCTGGTCGTGGAGACAATCCAGCTTCGCAGCCCTGTACTGCGGCTGGGGAACAACCTGTTCCCCATGGCCTTGGTGCGGGAACGGCTATTGCAGCTGACAAGTGAGCATATCCGTTTTGTCCTTGACGGCCTACGCAATCTGCGCACAGACGTCAAAAATCTCAAGAAATATCTTCTGACAATGCTGTTCAATGCGCCTGTCACGCTGAACGGCAGGACGATGCTGGATGTGCGCAAATCTGTCGGTGGCGGATTCCGTCCGATGCTGGCGTAACGCCGTGAAGATATGAACAAATTGTAAAATTTGAAAAAACGCCCGATTTTTTTTATTTTTTTTGTTCGAGATGACAGTAATAAGGGCAAATAGGTTTTTTCAGCCTATTTTGTCAAAACCTTGGAGGTGAAATTCTATGAAACAAACTCGTATCCATTGTCCCTACTGCGGCTCTCTTGCCACGCTGCGCCCGGCAAACGCGATTCATGGTCTGTCCGATATTTCCGCAGGAACGTACCTGTACGTCTGCCGCCGCTGGCCCGCCTGCGATGCCTACGTCACAGCTGACCGCCGCACGAAGCAGCCCCTTGGCACCCTTGCCAACGGAGATTTGCGGCATAAACGCATTCTTGCTCACCATGCGCTGCACAGTCTACAGACGCAGCTTGGCATGAGCCGCGACCAGAGTTACCGCTGGCTGCAAGCGCAGATGAGTCTGCCCGGAGATCAGGTACATATTGCCAAGTGCGGCGACTACCGCTGTGAGCAAATCATCCGCATCTGCGAGAATGCGACTGCGAGGTGACGGTTATGAAATGCGTGAAAAGGCTCACAGCTGACCAACAGCGTTTGGCAGAAGAAAATCTGACCATCGTAGAGCGCGTCCTGCGGTTCGACATCAATGCCAATCCCTGCGTTGCTGGTCTTGGCTATGAGGACTTGTATCAAGAGGGCTGTGTCTGGCTCTGCAATGCAGCACTGACCTTCGACCCAGCGCGCGGTAGCTTTGCATCCTATGCCCGGCAGGTCGTACAGAATGGTCTTGTCAGTTACTGCCGCAACCTTACGGGAAAACAATCTCGCATGATTTCTCTGGCAGAGATTGAGCCAACTGCACTTGCCGCATTAGAAGTACAACATAGCGCTCCCTTCGATATTGAGTGCGAGACTCCCCTGCTGCTTGCCGCCGCAGAATCTCAATACAGCGGCGTGACCCGCAAGGGCGTCCATGCGCTGGCGTTGCAAGTCTCCGGCATACCGCTTACCGCAGTTGCTACTCGCATGAGCGCCCCGCCCAACCACGTTTCGGCGTGGATCAGCCGTGCTGTCCACAAATTGCGAAACGATGAATCTTTTTCTCTCATCTCTACACGAAAATTAAAATTTGGAGGTTCCCTTATGAAAATGCTTTACACTGCCAATGGCCGTTATATCCGCTGCTGCACCGAAGAAGGCACCCGCCCGGTCATCATCGTCTGCGAAAAAGAGTACGAGGTCGATGTGCAGGAGTTTATGCTCTGGTCCATCCTCAACTGGCGCATCCTGCGGGAAGAGGAAATCAGCAGCTTCTACGAGAAGATGGCGAGCAGTTCCAATGTCACCATCCACCGCAGCTGGCAGGACTGTGTGCAGCGCCTGCTAGTTCGCGGGCTCATTGTGGTTGGCACCGGGGATACCGAGTATGATGCGCTATATGATTTGCTCTCCTGCCGCTTTATCATCCCCATCGGTGCGGCATGGCCGCTGCGGGTGCTGTCGTTCCTCAAACTGACGTTTTTTGGAGGGCATCTCTTGGAAAATCACCCGCCGCCTGTTCCATGTAGATGCCCGCAGTTCCTGCGAGAAAAAGATCATCCGTCTTGCTCGGCAGACTCCCCTCTCCTGTGCGGAGATCATCAAGTGCATCGAGATGGAGATCCGCCGCCTGAAAAGACGGCTACGATGTGCTGGACAAGCTGTATAACAGCAACGACCTGAACTGCGACAACTTTGCACAGGCTGTCCGAGAGTACCGTTGCAGCCGTGAGGTCATCACGGCGGTGGCAAACCTTTACCTGCGGCAGCAAATTATGCTTGATACTTACTGATGCGATAACCGACAAAATAGAAGCGGAAGATTCCCGCTGTCTTAAATGAGAATCTTCCGCTTCTATTCATATTATTGCTGTGGGACTTTTTCCATCAGATCATCTATACTGCAATGCAGGACACGTGCCAAGCGCAGCAAGGTTTCCCCTTGCGCCTTGTTAATGTCTTTCTGGCGCTGCTCATATTGCTGGATGGTTCGCACTGGGATTTCTGCCTGCCGTGCCAGCTCAGATTGGCTCATTTCGGCCAATGTGCGCAGGCTTTTCAGGTTTGTCTCTGGCTTTGCTGCACGGTACAGTTCATTCATCTTATCCGCAAACTGGCGAACATCCATTTCATGGTAGGGCGTATACAACATCCGCACCTCGGCAATCGGCACAGCCTGCTCGATTTCAGAGAAGCGCAGCCCGGTATCCCACTGGTAATATGCGATAGCCCAGCCCGTCCAGTATTCGGGACTGCGGTCATACGCATAGGATGCCTTGCGGACGGGTTCTGGTTCCCCCGCCTGTTCTAGTACCCTGCGGGCAAGTTCCACACCGGAAGTGCCTGCCAAAATAGCGCTGTCTCCCAGTTCAAAGCGGCGGGAAATCTCGCTCATCAAGAACCAGTTCCATGCTGTTTCCAGCGGATACTGTAAATCATTGACCATGTAGTCCAGCATACGCGCAAGACATTTTTTGTGCAGCGGTAAGATAATTTTTATCGTAAGCGTGGATCACCGGGCTTCATCTCCTCGTCAAGGATGGTTGTAATGTAAAGATCGCCCCTTTGGCGGCGGTTCCGCTCTACATCAAAGTATTGGCGGCGGGCGGTCTGGTCACGGAACGCTTTCTTCTTATACCATTCTTTGGCATCTGCTGTATCATACCCCACAAATTCCAGCTGCTCAAAGGCTTTCCGACTTTTCAGTACAAACTGCTGCCCCAGCTTGCCAAGGCGCATAGCGTTGCACAACTGGCGATACGAAATTGCGCCGTTGATAAAATCAGAAGCAAAGGAAAAGTAGCTGTCATCGGCACGGTAGCCGATAATGACATCTGTCGCCTTGTAGTCCAGATGAAAATTCTGTAAGAGGTAATCCTTAGCTTCTGTCGCCAGCGGTGTGGACGCATCAAACTCACGGTTTTCAAGCAGAATCGTCAGCCAGTGCAACATTGTATATTCCGGGGCATTCAAATCGAGAATCGTCAAACCGTCACATTCGATTTGATATTCATTTGCATACCCGTTGTGGTCGATGCTTACGCCCCACTCTTTCGCCATGTTCGGGTTTTCGGTGCAGTAGAAGCCAACACCATAGTCATTATACGGCTTTCCATAGCCATATTGGGGCTTTTCAATAATGTGATCCGAGCCGTGATAAATCGTCTTTTTCATCAGACCATCTCCTTAATGCAATTATACTCCCGCGGGAGTATAATTGCAAGTGCGTTATTATCATCGTGCTCAAAAGCCCCCACAAAATCCGCCGTTGACAACCACAAGATATAGTATTATAATAACCTTGTAAATGATTTTTATGCTATATAAGCATACGCTGTTATTTTTGTAATCGGTGCCGGTAGTAGATGGCACTGCGCTGAATTGGGCGCGGTGTCTCCCCTACCGGCACTTTTTTATATAGATATTTCCTGCCATTGGCAGAAAGGAGTGAACCAAGAATCAATCCGCATCCCGCATGGCCGCCGAACAGTGGCCGTACCTTGGGCTGCATCAAGTGTTCAGAACGGACACCTGATGCAGCCCCTTTTTGTTTTTGTGAAAGGACGGTAATCGACAATGAAATCTGACAATGCCATCCGGAATGGCACAAGCATTTTTGTGGGCATCATCGTAGCCATCGCCGCGTTCGCGCGCGGCGCGCTACTGCTGCCGCTTCTGCTTGTTGCCTGCTCCGTCTGGGGGCTGTATGTGCTGCACTATCTGCGAGGCAGTCTCCCGGCAGTCCCCAAGAAGAAAGCAAAGGCTCCCCGCCGCGCTAAATTTGTGGCGCCGGACATTGAGGATGAACCTCTCAGCGACATTCTGCTGCTCCATGTGAACCAGCGCATCACCGCTGCACTTCGCACAGCAGGCAGCAACATCACATGGGAATGGGCTACGAAAGACCCGCTTACCATCGTCAAAGAGGGTGGGCGCTGCTTAATCCGTGTTCACGGATTGGACGGTTTCGAGAGCGCCGAGGTCGTGCTGGACAAGCAGGCGCATCTGCGGTGTGAACTCATCAACACCGTACCATTGCGCCCGAATCCCACGGCAGACGCACCCGAAACACCGCGCATCCCTGCCGAGACACCTCCGCTGCCCGATCCTCGTGTCTGGTATGAGACCGAGGGACGCGCAACACTGGAAAACATCGTGGCCGACCTCAGTTCCCGCGGGCATCACTCGATGACCGTGCAGGAGGACGGTCACATCCAGCTTGTGGACGGCAGCACATCGGTACTCCCGGCGCTGCACGGCTTCCCACCCATTGGGTGCTGGGAAAAGCTGAAACAGGTCTTTGCAGGAGATGGGCTGGCCGCCGAGGAAACTTCCGGCAAGCTGGTTCTCTCGTGGTAAAGGGAGGTTTCGCGTATGAAATCCGGTGTAACTTTACAGCAGATGCTGACCGAAGTGAAGCGGCAGAGCGAGTCCAAGGAGGACTACCTCATTGCCCCCAATCGCCTGCGGATGGAATCCTACGGCAAAGAAATGTTTCTGCACCTGTCAGACGACAGCGGCACCGAGCTGATTGAGCCCATGACCATCACCGGCATCGCTCATCGGCAGATCGGCACCCACCTGCGTATTCCCGCCGCCTACTATGACCGCATGCGGGAGGAACGTCCCGACTTGCTGGCCTACAACGCCAACACATGGTTCAAGCAGGAAAGCAGCCAGCGCATGCTGCGTACCTTGGACGGCTCTGCCCGCGCGTATTTGAGCAATCGCTATCGCCGCATCGACAATATCGACATTGCCGGAGTGACGCTTCCGATTCTCGGCGGGCTGCCCGATATCCGCTTTGAAAGCTGCCAAATCACCGAAAGTCGTATGTACATCAAGGCCGTGAACCCCCGCTTGCAGGCGGAGGTATCCCCCGGCGACATTGTGCAGGCAGGGGTCATTATCAGCAACAGCGAGGTCGGGCTTGGCTCCGTCAGCATCCAGCCGCTGATTTATCGGCTGGTGTGTAGCAACGGCATGGTCGTGAATGAAGCCGCAGCCCGCCGCAACCATGTGGGCCGTGTTACCGACAGCGGCGAAAATTTCAGCGTCTACTCGCAAGCAACCTTGGACGCCGAGGACAAAGCCTTTGTCATGAAAATTCAGGACACCGTGCGCGCCGCTGTGGAAGAAGAAGCGCGGTTCGCGCAGGTCGTCGGCAAGATGCAGGAGGCAAAAGCCGCGCAGATGGACACCCATGATGTGCCGGCCGTCGTCAAACTTGCCAGCAAAGAGTTCCACATTAACGACAGCGAAAGCACCGGCGTATTGCAGCGGCTGATCGAATCCAACGATCTGACGCTGTACGGGTTATCCAACGCCGTGACTCGCCACAGCCAGGATGTGGAGAGCTATGACCGCGCCAGTGAACTGGAAAGTATCGGTTACAGTATTTTGACCATGCCGCCCCGGCAGTGGTCGAGAATCAACCGGGCAGCCGCTTAACACTGCCCTTACACACATGGAGGATCTTTTTTATGTCTATGATGAACGCTAACGCCGCAGCCACTACCGCCATGACCACCAACGAGCCGCTGGACTTTGTGCTGCCCGAAATGGGCGATGCCGATTTCAGTAGCGAGGAACTTGCTGAAGATACGGACGGGCTCACCATGTCCTTTCCCCGCATCAAGATTCCCGCCGGCGGTGTGTTGCAGTTCGAGATTCCCAACGGTGATCCGCAGCACCCGGATTACCGCCCCACACTCACCGGCGTGATCTTGTACAACCACGCAAGCTGTGCCTACTGGCCGGAGGGTGACGAGTACAATGACGATGTACCGCCGCTTTGTTCTTCGGTGGACGGCAAACAGGGCTACGGTGAACCCGGTGGCACCTGTGCGACCTGTACGTTGAGCCAGTTTGGCAGCGCCAGCAACGGCCGCGGCAAAGCCTGCAAGAACATGCGTGTGCTGTATCTGCTGCGCAGTGGAGAGTTTATGCCGCTGGCAATCAATCTCTCGCCCCACCAGCATCAGCCCGTTCCGTGAGTTCTTGAATCAGGGTTTTGTTTTCCGCAACCGCGCCACTTATGGCAGCCTTGTGGAGATTGGTCTCAAACGCCAGACGAACCCGGAGGGCAAGGATTACAGCGTTGCCACGTTCAAGCGGCTTGGTGACTTCCACGGTGACCAGCTTGTTGCCGTGCGCAAGTACGCCCTGAGCTTCCGTGAGCAGATTCGTGGCATGAATCGCCAGCGCATCGAAGCAAAACGTGAACAGGATGATGGCCTTTGCGAAGTGGAGAGCTACACCGCCGTCCCTGCGGCTGCCGATGACAGCTTTTGCATGGGGGCCACGGTGAACGGCGACACGCAGCCCCTGCCCGCGTAACAGTTTATGAAGGAGGTGCTTTATGCACGATATTCCGTTGAATGATACTCAGCGTATTTTTGCCGACAAGAACCACAACCTTGTCTACAAGTTTCTGCACGAGAAGAATCTGCCTGCCAGCGAATATTATGACATCGTCATTTTCGGCTATCTGCGGGCGGTGCAGCGGTATCTGACCGACCCGAACCTTGCAGGCTATTCCTTTGCCACAGTAGCGTGGCGGGCCATGGAGGGCGAAGTAGCCAACACCCGCCGCACCGACAAGCGCCGTTTCCGCGTCATCCGCTTCGTCCGACCCCGGCAGTCTTACACCGGGCATCTGACCCGGCGCCCCACGCCGACGGAGACAGACGAGGAAGCACTGCGTGAAAGCGAAGTGGCACTGCTCCTGCATGCTCTCGCCAAGCGGGTAACACCCCAGCAAATGGAGATTATCCGTCTGCGCACCAAGGGCTACCAGACGAACGAGATTGCGCAGATGCAGAACACCTCGCTGTACCATGTGAACACGCTGCTGGATAACGCGCGGTTCATTGTGGTGGAACTGTGCAGAGATGCTTAAAGGGAGGCAAGGACAGAATGAAAAAGCGGAAGCTGGAGCTTTACATTACCGGAAAACTCATGTCCCGCATTGATGGTGGGCAGGCCTGCCATCTTCAGTACCGGTGGTGAGATGTACCATACGGACCCTGTGGTGAAGATCCATGAGACGGAAACGCAGGAGATTCACTTTGAGACATCCACCACCCACTACTACATCAAGCCCCGCCCTTTTGTACTCGCGGCCCTCAACCCGCGCCGACAAACGCTGGCCGCGTGTGCGTAAAGGGTTGAATGTTCACAGAATGATTTGATAATAGCCGTGGCGGCGCTTTGCTGCCACGGCTTCTTTTGACGGAATAAGAGGTGAAATTGACTATGTATGAAGAAAAAGTACGCAAATTCAAATGTTATTACTGCCCAGATTGCAAGCTCTACGCCGGGTCTGAAACGAAAATAGTTCACGGTCGGCGCATGAAACCGAACACAAAATACTGCACCGGCGGCAAAAAAGTCATCATATTTCGCTCTGATGACCCCAAAGGTAAATGTACCGAAATGGTGTCCTAAGCGGCGCGTGCCCGCCCACATTGCGGATTTACCACTTCCGTTCACCGGAAATCGAGGCAGGAGAGAGCATGCTTGCGGCCAACGGAATCTCGTTTTTCCCATACCCCAGCCGCTATGCAGTGCGGTATGAGGGAGACTCTCCTTATACGGCGATGGAATTTGCAAAGCAAATCAAAAAATCATTCTTTGGCAGAGTTGCTCTCTATGCAGCTATTGCCCTATGAAATTTGGAAATCGACGATGGCATCCGCCCATACTGTTTCCTTGTAGAGCGTCTCGGTCGCGCGCGGTGCATTCGCTTCAAAAGTGACATCGCACGCGAAAACAACTATGATGGTTAACTTGATTTTGTTGGGGCTTCGCAGCCTTACCAGTTATAGTTACTTGTAAGATCGTCAATTTTTGTTATCATTTCGCCTGCACAACTGTCAATAGTCCGCATGATGTAAACGCCATAAGTTCCAATCAAGAGTAAATATCAAGTTATTTTTCCAGTAAAAGTGGCCACTCATCATATGAGCGGCCACAATGTTATAAAAGTCTCTTTTTACAAATGCCGATTAATGCCCGGATTTTCTATGCGACCTCTTGCGCATATTCAGATTCTTCTAGCGGAATTGTAGAATCACTTGCAGGCTGTGCACTTTCGGGCGTTGCAATTTCTTCCACATTTTCGCTAACATCCCTGATCAATTTTCTATCAAGTCTGCCAGCCTTTTATTGCAAGCAATTGACTTAACGATTGAAGTGGATAATTGACGTTCCGGCAATCTTTTGCTGGCCCGATTCCAGCCACCAGAAAGCCCCCCATTGAGGGCGGCTTTCACACCTGCCTCTGCATCTTCAACGACAAGGCAATCACTTGGCTTTTTGGTGCAGTTTTTCTGCCGCCAGCAAAAACACCTCCGGATCTGGTTTTGAATGTGAAATTTGATTTCCACCTACAATAACATCAAAGAATTTTCCAATTCCAAGTTTTTTTCTACAATAAGCGGTGTATTCTTACTTTGAAGATCCGATAGCCATCGGGATATGGACGGCATGTAGCTTTTCCAGAACTGTCCATGCATCATCTGCCAAATCCTTTGAAGTTATATTTTGTAGCAGTTCTCTGTAAATATTGTTTTTCTTTTCCGCAAGCAGAAATTTTTCCTGCTCGCTATAACAGACTGGTGAATTGCGCAGGATTAGTTTGAGACTCTCCATCCGCGAAACGCCTCGCAGCTGGTTATTGACTTCTCTATTAAAAGGAATATGCAATTCATCAGCTATGGCTTTCCATGCCATATAGTGATATTCATCTGTATGGCACAGAACACCATCTAAATCGAAAATAATAGCGTTCATAGGCAAATCCTTTTGACTGCAAATAAACAGCCTCTTGCTGTGTGCTAAAGCCTCTTGCGGTCAGCAAAAATGGTGAATTTGAACGGCTTCTGCTCCAGTTCCTTCCACGCGGACCTTTTCGTTTTTCCACTCGCAGGTAAGAACCGACTTATTTGTGGTGAAAGTACTTTTGCCTGCCGCTCCAGCGACAAGCAGAATCAGTTTAGAATTAAGATTCTGAGAAACTGGATTACCAAGTGAATCCATGCCATCAGCATGCAGAGGAACTGCATAGCCGCCGCGGATAAAAACAGGGAATTTCATATCTGCCGTCGTAGAAATTGTCTGGCAGCCATGATAGCATTTTCCCGTAAAAAGGCGTACCATTCGCCCTCCGGCAGATAGACTTCTCTTGCAGTTTGGTTTTCTTCCAGCAGCGGTGCAACAAGGATAGCATCCCCCAGAAGGAATTCGTTCTCAACTTGGCGAGCGGCTTTGTCCCGCGGCCATTCGTACACAAGCGGACGCATCATTGGGACTTTCTCTGCTGCGCACCTGAATGCAGTGGCCATCAAATAGGGCTGCAAATTCATTCTGAGCCAATGCCAAAAACGCATCTCTGTCACGAATTCAGGAGAATTATAGACTGCTGCCATATTCCACGGGCTGCGTTCATTGTTTCCCTCGCCACCAGGCATCAATTCTTTGAACTGACCGCCATCGGGTTCAGAATGCCATTGCATAATTGGCGTAAAACACGCCAGCATCGTTGCACGGCGATAGAGATCCAACGTCGGAAGCGGCCCTGCAAACCCGGCAAGATCAAATCCCCAGAACAGAATGCCGCTTAAAGCCGCACTAAGCCCCGCAGAGAGGACATGCCGCAGTTCATCATTTTGTGGACTGCTGATCCCCACCCCAATGGCACGGTGTTGTATGCTGTCCCATATAGCCTGCACGGCTGAAAAGGACATGATTATTGCCCAAAAATTGGGTATATGCCTTCGTGTATTGCTGCGGATAGTAGTTGCGGCTTTCCTTGCCCGTACTGCCGTCATAAAAGGAAACTGCATCTGTGCAAACAAATTCGCCGCCATCGGTTTTTGAATCCATCTACGCCCATATCAAGCAAGTACTGTCTTTTTTCCGAACCATGTTTTGCAAGTTTCAGGATTTTGTAAAATCAGGGATCATCGAGCCGGGGGAACCAATGTCCTTCCGGAATCTTATAGGGTGTCCCATCCAAGTTATGAATACACAGGGGCGTTTTTACTGCATCCTCCCGATCCAAATCATTCTGATGATTTCTGATTTCATCATCGCTTTGCTGCTTATACACCGGGACCTGCCAAAGCACCAGATGAAGTCCTGCCTTATGCAGCTTTTCAATCATTTCTTGTGGGTTCGGCCAATAGGCGCTTTCCGAATAGTCAAAGTCACCTACTGCAAAAGGGCCCCCCCGTTCGGCTTTTTCCTTATATTTGGCACCATTAAAAATGTAAAAGGTTGCTTCATCGCTCCATGCTTCAAGAACCAGCACGGTAGCCGGGAATTGATACTTCTTCAGAAGTTCAATCTGCTTTTCCGTTTCCTTTTGCGTATTCCAATGGTTTGCAGAAATCCACGGCCCGAAGACCCAGTCAGGCGGAAGAATCGCAGGCCCGGGCAAAGACATATACTCAGAAATTAGTTTTTCAGGCGTTCCTGCGTTGAATATAAACTTACAATTGCCGGGCGCATGAACCGTTATGACGTTTTTTCTGTGTGAAATCGAATATCAATGTGCCACCAGACAGTGTACAGAAAGAGAACCCTGTATCCGTGAAAAAGAACGGTGAGGGACAATAGCTTTTATCCCCTTGATTACAGAACTTTTTCTTCCACCTCGATTTTCACGATGCGGTCATTCTGGTTGAGTCCATTATACCGTTCACCCATTCCATAAACTGCTGAATACGCAAGACTCATGGTGAGCAGTTTTGTCTGTTCATTCCAGCATATAGAAGCCACCTGACCGTCTACTGGTATGTTCAGATTGGCATCGTTCTTATTAGGCTCCCACTCAATCATATGCTTTTATCCTTTCACGCCGCCAACCGTAAGGCCTTCTTTGAAATACTTCTGCGCAAAAATATAAACGATCAGAATCGGAATAATCGAAATCAGTGCGCCAGCCCATTGTCAGGTTGTACTGATTCTTGTACTGGCCGGATAATGTGCTCAACAGCAGCGGAAGCGTAAATTTGCTTCTTTCGCTCAGCAAAACCAACGGCAGTAGGTAATCATTCCACATGTCCATAAATGCAAGGATTGCCAGCGTTGCCATAGCGCTGCCGCTCATGGGCAGTATGATTTTGAAAAAAATGCGCCACATGCTCGCGCCATCAATAACAGCAGCTTCAATATAGGCATCGTTGATCGTCATCATTTTCTGCCGCATCATAAAAATGGCAAAGGCATTAAACAGCTGCAACAGCATAAACGCATTTAAGCTATTGGTAAGGTGCATATTCGTCATGATAATGAACAGTGGAATAAAAGTGATCTGCGACGGAATCATCAGCGCCGTAACATAAATGCCAAAGACCGCATTACGTCCCTTGAACGGAATTTTTGTCAGTGCAAATGCAGCCATCGCGGCACACAGAAGCCGCACTGCCGTGCAAAGAACAGACACGTAAAAGCTGTTGAAGATAGAGCCCACAAATTCCGGCATATCCTGCACAAATATGACGTTTTTTATTTGATGGATTATAAAGACGGCTCTTTCTTATTCTGCCTTGAATGGGCGGATGCCGCCAACGAAAAAGCCGTTGCTGCTGCACAAAAATAGGCAAAGCTTGCAGTTGCGCACGGAATTTTGCAGTTTTGCCGTTTTTCTGGACTTTGCGGACAAATCGGTTTATCGTATTCAGCAAGGGGGCGCACAGCATGGAACACCTTGCCGAAACGATGACCGATTTTTTGCTTCGGCATAAGTATATCACCGAGGAACAGGCCGAGTGGTACCACTATATCTACATTGAGTGCGGCGACTGCCAGCGCGCCGTGAGCCGCAGCTGCAAGAATCTTCTCTGCGTCTTTGATACGACCGGTGCGCCGGTAATCGTGCCGGTGCATGATGTGGAGTACCTGTTCAGCACCACCGTGGACAAGTCCGAGTGCCGTGCCATCCTCACGAAAGGCAACTTCTGTGAACTATACAAAGGCTGGATCGACGAGCATATCCGCGACCCCCACGCCTGCCCGTTGAATGATCTGTACGTCAACTGGGAGATTCCAGACCCTAGTGCAGCGAGGATCTTTCTGAATCGGTAAATAGGCACTAAATAACAGCAATCCCCAAGGTGCTGCCTTGGGGATTGCTGCTTATTATACTCACTATATGTGTCAGCCTCTAAAATCAGCCAAAGCACTGGCTATTAAATCTATTGGCGGCGAGGATATAGACGGCTCCTTTTTTCTGCAAATCTGGGGTATGCCCACAGTTCTGCTTTTTCTAAGTATTCCTGCACGATTTGCTCAATCAAGGCGCGGTCCGTTTGCGGAAAAGACTTCGTTGCTGCCTTTTTCATAGCATAGAATTGCATCGGTAAGGTACTGCGCCTTGCCCCTGTCACGCTGCCGTTCAAGTATTCTACGGCACGCACATGGTCTGGATTTTCCATATCAAAGCGAACCGTAAATCGTCCCCGGTCTTTTTTCAGCTTCATGGTTCATCACGCCCCTGTCACTGTGCAGCGGTAAAGATACTCAAAGCCCTTGGCATTGGCATTCACGTCCTCCACAAAGACGGGGTGTGCCACCTTTCCGGATGTTTCGATTTGCCGCCGCAGCAGGCAGGCACCGCCGCCCACGAAGATCACGCGTCCCGTGCGCAGATCAAGCTGCCGCTCGCGCAGCGCGCCCAGCATATCATTGACAAACTCCTGCGTCTGATATTCTACCAGCGCGGCGACTTCTTCCCCATAACTGCTCCCCTGCTCCTGCAAGAGAATGGCATCCACATCGGTTTCCTCCAGCAGAATGTCCAAATCGGAGCTGGCTTTAGAACGGATGCGGTTGTACAGCAGAATCACACCATTCTCCAGCGAGTCACAGGTAGACAGGTCGGCGCGGCCGTTCTTCAGCAGCAGATAGTCCGCCGTGAAGCCGCCCACGTCCTGAATCAGCGCACGCGGCACCGTTGCCAGCTCGCCCAGTATCATGGCTGCCGCTGCAAACGCCTGCGGATAACACTGCACATTGCAGATCAGGATGCTGTACAGCTTGTCACGGTAGGAGAAGTAGATGGGTTCCTTGCGCTTGAAGTAGCGCACGAACGCTTTGTTCTGCGCGCCGAAATGTGCGGGCGGCAGGCCGATGGCAAGGTCAATGGGCATCAGCCCGGAGGTATAAGCTCCCTGTGCTTCGATTTCCTCAGCGATGGCAAACAGCGACAGAATGAAGAAGCGCTCGTCTGTGGTTTTGTCCTTCTGGTACGGGATACGCTGCGCTGACAGCGTATAGTAACTGCCGCCGTATTTCAGTACATCCCTGCCGTAAGGTCTGGTTTTACTTTTTCTGTACACCGGAAACGATGGCGTTCCCGTGAACGGTTTTGACCTGTTTGTTACCGTGGTCGATAGCAATAAGCATAACATCAACTCCCTTCGATGCTTATATTTTTACCTTATACGTTTTGAATACGTCATTTCCCAACAAATTTACGCATTATTTTTTCTTATACGCAATAATACGCATTATTTATTTGTTTGCATTTCCCCGGCGGGTGCGCTATAATGGGCAAAGTAAGTAAAAAATACAGGAGTCCGCCATGAACAAAACGCTTGAAATCAGTGCTATGCAGTATGATTTTCATACCTTGCTGAAAGTTTCCGATATATGCGGCCTTACCGGCGAAATCGGCTTCCATGACACGGACACCGGCTACCTTGTCAGCTTTCCCGATGATGACGGCAAAGCTGATCAGCGGATGGACGAGTATAAGAAACGGCTTGTTGATCTCGAAAACAACATCTGGAATCGGTAATTTGGGTGATCCGCCGGGGAAATTTCAATACAATTAAAGTAATAGCCCCTTCTGCTGAAATTGCATCAGCGGAAGGGGCTGTGTTTATATTGTATTCAGTATTTCCAATGCCCTTGACAGGGGCATCACTTTCTGGCACTTGGCCTTTTGGGAATCATATCTTACTTTCTTACCGTCCAGCATCACTGCTATGGCGTTTTCTGTCAAGATGGCCGCTTTCAATTTGGGAACATAGCGATGCACCTTCCCCTGCCGGTCAATCTTGGCATGAGACATGATAAGTTCTGCCGTTCCCAGTTTGATTTTTGCTTCTTTCGGCAGCGGTGAAAGCCATTTGTAGGTTTCACGCTCAAAAGCCGTATCCCACATAGAATACTGGTAGACTCGCCCGCCAAAGAAGCTGTCCTGCTGTTCCCCACGATGAAGCCCATTGACCAGTAATTTATCGAAAATATTTCGTTAATACGTCAAACACAAAATACGAAATATGTAAGAATAGCTGTGTCACCCTCGATTTGACATCAATTTGACAGCAAATCCATGGAGAATCACGATTCGTTATGAAGCGTGATGAATGTCAGCAGAAATACGAACTGGGGTTTGCATAAAACCTTAGAGCACTTCTTAGAGAAATCTGAGAGGTGCTCTTTTTTTATCCCTGCATTCGACTTCTGTCATCAAATTGGAGGATGCTTTTATGAAAAAGCGATTACAAACCCATCAAGCCAATGAAAGAGGTACTAGCGCAGCTTCGTAAACTGCGGCGGCAGTTTTCTACGGTATCAGCAGGCGGAAATCGTGTACAGTTTGTCGCACAAGAAATTGTTTGAACTCGCCAGCGATGCCGGTGCTATCTACCGCTTTGATAGTACCGTACTCATTAACCGAGATATTTTTGACGCCTACTTGGAGCGCTTCCATGAGCCTGCCAGAAAGATTACTTCCGGGGAGGTTGAGGACGAATGAGTGGTACTGTCTGGATTGCAGATGTATGTGAACGGTACAATGGACCTGTTTGCCCACCAGACGAACGTGGATTTGCAGAACCACTGCATCTGCTTCAACACCGTGAAACTGGGCAAGAGTATGCAGTCCATCGGCATGATGACGGTGCTGGACCAGATCTGGAACCGCATCACCCGCAATCGTGTGCTGGGACGCCGCACTTGGATTTTCACCGATGAATTCCAGCTCCTGCTGGGCAACAGCGCCTGCACGGACTACTACTTCGAGCTTTCCAGCCGTGCTCGTAAGTGGGGTGCCATCCTGACTTCCATTACCCAACATGTTCGCTCTGTGCTGAACAACGAGGATGCCCGGCGTCTGTTGTCCGACTGCGGCTACATCAAGCTGCTGAATCAGGCCCCGGACGATGCAAACGACATTGCACGGCTGCTTCATATCTCCGATGAAGAAAAGCGGTATATTGAAAATGCAGAGGTAGGCAGCGGGCTGCTGATTGCGGATAAAGTGGTCGTGCCGTTCAACAATACTTTCCCGCAGGACACTGAGTTGTTCCGTCTGATGGATACGAATCCGAATTCTTCAAAACAAAAAGCACCCATCAAATCACTTTGATGAGTGCCTTCAGTTATCTTCTGATAAGATTACTTTGCCCAATCCTCAACTTCCAAATCGTTGACGCGAAAAAATTCTCTTGTGTTGTTTGTTACAAGGATAAGACCTTCAGACTTTGCGTGCCCAGCAATTAACATATCCATTGGACCGATGGGGGTACCTTTGCGTTCCAAATCGGCACGAACTCTTCCATACTCTTCTGCCGCTTCTGCATCAAAGGGTAAAATTTCAATAGATGATAAAAAGAGCGTGATGGCAACGCGATTTCGTTCCACGGATTGACTTTTTCTACACCGTGCATGAGTTCGCCATAAGTGATGGAAGAGATGCACATATCATCTGGGTCGTGCTTCAAAAAATTCCTGATAACTTCTGGGGTTTGTGCTTAATGGCATAGATGCAAATATTGGTATCCAACATATACTTCATAATGATTCACGCACCTGTACCGTGGGCTGTTCACGACCAGACTTCATGAAGTCATCTGTGAATAAGTCCAATCCGCTAAGAAAGCCAGACCACTTGTTTTCTCTTGGAAGAAGGATTACGGCATCTCCCGACTTTTTATTAATGGAAACTTCGTTCCCATTAAACCGGAATTCTTTAGGAAGTCGAACAGCTTGGCTTCGTCCATTTTCAAATAGTTTTGCAGTCATCATAATAACGCACCTCCTGTAACCATAGTATATACCAAGATATATACTATGTCAAGCGTTGCATAGAATTTTACCGATAGTTCATAAAGTGCTGCCGATTTAAGGTGAGGAAAATAATGTCAGATTTATTTACCCAGCAAGGTACAATGCCAGAACTTTTCAAGACCGGCGAGGACATAGCCGAGGAATTGAAGGCGCAAACAGTAGAACCAAACACAGCAACAGATTTACTATTAAATAGTGATAGCAAACCCAACAGATTTTCCAGACAGTGTGCGGAAAATGAAGAGCCGGATGCGGACTTGACAGAAAATCTGCCACATGACGAAAAAGAATAATAAGAATACTATCACCGGCACAAATACACCGCGCTCCAGCCGTGTCAGCGCCTATTATGATTTTTGCTGCGCAGCCAGCACAAGGACGGTCACTATAAAGCCGCTGCATACAGGGTCGTAGATGCCATAGAAATACGCGCGTGAATCGTGATGTGCAGAACTATTTGCAGGAGATTATTCAGCATTTGACTGCAGTGGACGGAAGCCATGTTGAACTGACACTGGAGGTTGAAGTAACCGCGCCTGATGGCATTCCCAGCACGACCGTTAGAACGGTTTCTGGAAATTGCCGAACCTTGAAAGTTACAGATTTCGGGTTTGATGATTAAGACCATCGCGGCACAGCAGAAATCGAGTAGGAGGCTCTCTATTTGCGAGAATATTCTATTCGACTGCGGCATCAGACAGGCTTTGCAAAACCTGCCCAATATCTGCATTGATGCAGACGGACTGCCGCTCAATTTCCTGCGGGCAAACTGCCTGTCCTTGATTGATACAGGCGTAGATTGCGTCTGGATTCTTCGCGGTCATCTGCCAGAAGGGATATTTGATGATAACGGGCGTATTGTAGCCCACGCCCAGCTCCAGAAAGAGGATTTTTTGCCCTGCGCGGGTCCGAAGAAAGTTTTCATACCGTTCTGCTGCTCTGTGCCAGCCCTCGTCCTCCACAAAGGTATCATCGCTGCGCAGGTTCATGGTCAAAGGCTTCCCGCAATGGGGACAGGTCGGAAGAAGCTCGGTCGGTATTTTCATATCCTCCTGCCGTTTGACCATCTCCCGAATGACCGCCTCATTATCAAACGTCTCCTGACAGCACGGCTCACTGCACTGAAACAGGCCGTAGTCGCCCTGCGTGTAGAAAAGATGCTTTTTGTCAAAGCCCGCCTTCCGGAAGCAGTGGTCGACGTTCGTCGTGATGACAAAATAGTCCTTGTCCCGCACCAGCTTTAAGATGGCATCGTAGACCGGTTTGGGGGCATCCATATAGCGGTTGATGTAGATGTATCGGCTCCAATAGGCCCAGAACTCCTCCTGCGTGGGGAACGGATAAAAGCCGCCGGAAATACATATCCTTGATACCGTACTTTGCCGCAAAATCGGGAAAGTATTTTTCAAACCGTTCGCCGTTGTAGGTAAAACCCGCCGCCGTAGACAGACCAGAACCCGCACCGATGACCACGGCATCACAGTCCCGTAATGCTGCTTTCAGCCGTTCAAGCGGCTCCGAGCAGCTTTGCGTAGATAGCTTTGTCCAAATCCTTGAAAACATTGAAAACCACCTTCTTTACACTGGTTTGCTTTTTGAGAAATTCTTTGACTGTCGCTACGGCAATCTCTGCCGCTAAGTCATTGGGGAAATGAAACTCTCCTGTGGAAACGCAGCAGAACGCCACACTTTCCAGAGCATTTTCCGCTGCCAGCTCCAAGCAGGAGCGATAGCAGGAAGTGAGCTGTTCTTTGTCCTCTTTTGTCACGCGCCCGCCGATGATCGGCCCAACCGTATGCAGCACATAGCGGCAGGGCAGATTGAACGCGGGCGTGATTTTTGCACGCCCAGTCGGTTCGGGATAGCCCTGCTGTTCAATCAGTTCCGCACAGGCAAGGCGCAGCTCCACACCCGCAAAGGTATGAATGGCGTTATCAATACAGCGATGGTTCGGGATATAGCAGCCGGTCATACCGCTGTTGGCGGCGTTGACGATGGCATCGCATTGCAGCGTGGTAATATCGCCCTGCCAGAGGTACAGCCCAGGCTGAATGGGAGTAAGGTCAGCCACATCGGTGATACCTTTTTGCTGCGTTTTCACCTTGCAGATAGGTGTCCTGTATTATTAAAAAATCTGCATCTGCGTGCTGCGGCGCACGAAGATTCATCAGCCCTCGTAAAAGCTGACGCTGACTGTTTGTATCGGCCGGGATACCCAAATCCCGATATGCCGGATTTTCCTTCAAAAGCGACTGAATCAAAAACAGCCTTTTCTCGCTCTGGTTCATAGTCAACCCCTCTTTTCGATCACCTGCTTGGGGCAGGTTTCCGCACACCGCCCGCAGTGCAAGCAATGGTATTGGTCAATCACCACAGGCTTCTTGGTAATGTCGATGCACTTCTGCGGACAGACCGAATAGCACAGCTTGCAGCCGATGCAGCCTTCGCCCACATAGTAACCCGGTGCTTCCTGTGCCGCTTTGCCGATGGTGAAGCTGTCCCGGACGATGTGTGCCGGGTCGCTGATGTCAAAATACTCGCCGTCCGCTTCGTACAGGTAAAACACCTCTAACGCACTGCGGGTATCGCCGGGATAGATGGACTGCATATAGGTATTTTTCTCGAAGATCTCATCCAGCTTTTCGCTGCCGATGTTTTTGATCTTGCCTCGCAGGGAGATCGAGATTTTGTCCTTGGTGGCAGACAGAGCGATGTACCGTTGCTCCATGAGTTGGGCATAGAATGCCTTTCCTTTGGCGGTGAGAAAATACACGCCCTGCTCGTCACAGAGCATCATGTCGATGACACGGGTCTGGGGATGTCCGTCTGCGCCGATGGTGGCAATGGTGGTGGTGAGTGGATATTTTCCACCAGCAATTCCAAATAGTCTTGTTTCTGCATCGTTTCAATACCCCTCATTATAAAATTGCAGCAGCCTTTATATTTCTTTAGGCTGCTGCATATTTTTTTAGAACTCGTAGGTAGGATTGCCGGAGAAGTCAGCGATAACGCCGTGAGCATTATCCAGATAGAACACCTCAAAGATGGGGTTGGTAGCCTCGCCGTACTGACCCTTCACGATGGGGTTCTGGATGCACATTTCCTTGGCAGCCATGTTGTTCTCAAACACAGCCTTGCCGTGCAGACGAAGCCATGTGTATTCCGGGCTGGAAACGGAGATCTCTACCTCCGGGTTCTCCTGCATATCCTTGTAGACGTCCTTGGGGTTGTTGGTGCATAACCACAGCTTGCCGTCCAGTTCGCCCGCGAACATGAAAGGTCGGCACTTTGCCTTGCCGTCACGACCGACAGTAGCCAGATACTGCACAGGGTTGGCATTCAGAAATTCCTACGACTTTGTTCATGATAAGTACCTCCAAAATTTTGTTGTTTTCTCTTGGCTTTATTGTAATGCGATTTGTACGGCTTGTGAAGTACGCACAATATTGTGGTATGGTTACCTCCGGGTAACAATTAGAACTTGCCGTTGTCATTCTGCCAGGTGGACTGGTCGGCGATGGTCTCCATCACGTCCCAGTGCTCGGTAATCTTATCGTTTTCCACCCGCCACAGGTCATAGTAGCTGGTGGGTGCGCCGCCGAAGGTGCCCTCGCTGACGGCAAGGACGAAGTCACCCTGCGCCAGAACCATGTGAACTTCATCGTACACCATGGAGATGCCCTGCTCCGCCAGAGCGCCCAGCGCGGCGTTCAGACCGGACACACCATCGGCAATGCCGCTGTTGTGCTGGATGTAATTGTCACCGTCAAAGTAGTCCGGAGTCTTATCGAGATTGTTGCCCTGCATGACATCGTAGAGGAAATTCTGGACCAACTCACGGTTTTCCTCGGTCTTGTCCAGATCCGTGACATCCATCGTGCCGTCTGTCTGGGTGTGACCGGAGGGATTCGGCTCGGCCAGCGCCGCCAGATTGTCCCAATGCTCGGCGATCTTGCCGTTTTCGTCAAAGCGGAAGATGTCAAAGGCAACCTGCTCACCGGCACCGGCGAAATTGTAAATCGTCTGCAAGAACACCTTGTCACCGTCCTCAAAAGCACGGATGTTGTTCACAGTGGTTATCACATCAGCGGAGGCAAGATATTCTACGGAGCCGATGAAGGCGTCCGCACCGGTGCCGTATGCCAGATTGTGCTGGATGTAGCCATCCGCCAACAGGCTGCGGGCGGTGTCCGTATCGCCGGTGGCAAAGGTGTTGATGAGCGCCAGCGCCTTTTCGGTCTGGGTCTGCTCCTGCTGGGTGTTTTCAGCGGGTGTTTTGGTAGCAGCGTCCTTGGAGCCGCAGCCGGTGAGAGCTGTGCCGATCATGGCAAGAGCCAGCGCGAGGGAAAGAATTTTTTTCATTTTGAGTAACCTCCTTGGTGATTGGGCTTGCTTTCGTTTGCCTCTGGCATTATAATAATACCGTAGCTCAATTCATAAAGTAAGCACAATATTGTGCCGTAGTTACCAAATAGAAACTAATGGGTAGTTACCAGAAAGAACGATTGCGCCGTTACTGGGTTTTCCGGCAATTTGGCGCTTCCAAAAATTTTTTCGGAGGGATTGAAATGATCGAAGCAAAAGCAAAAGCCGAGCTTCCCGCCTGCCCCGTGGAGACCACGCTGACGCTCATCGGGGACAAGTGGAAGGTTCTGATCCTCCGGGATTTAATGCCGGGGACAAAGCGGTTCGGGGAACTGAAAAAATCCGTAGGCAATGTGTCTCAGAAGGTCTTAACTGCCCAACTCCGGGCGATGGAGGAAAGCGGACTGGTAAACCGCAAGGTCTACGCAGAAGTGCCGCCGAGAGTAGAGTATTCGCTGACGGAACTCGGTAAGAGCCTGAAACCCGTTCTGGATTCCATGTGGGCGTGGGGCGAAGAGTATAAAAGCAGTATCACGACCAGATAATCCCTCTGCCTGACAACAAAATGACAACAGGAATTATGATACGCCGTAATTCTTGGATAATCTAAAGTAATCCCCGATAATCGGAGCGAAACCGCCTATACAAAATCGTTTAAGTTGCGGTTTCAGGGGAACAATTCGAGTAGCATGAAAAAATTGCGAAAAAGCCCATAAATAAAGGATTTGCAGACAGCCTGGATGTTTCCAGTGGAGTGCAAATGGGTGAAAATTTAATTAGAGTAACGATGAAGAACAGTTTGTTTTTGATTGAAGTGATTTTCGTCAAGGCAGACTGTTTTTTTGTTTGTAAAAAAAAGAGCGCAAGTCACATTTATCAAATTGGATTCAGGTATTAAGTACAGTTCCCAAAAAGTGCTTAAAGCGGAGGGGGACATCATCACAGAGATCAAAGAGGCATACCGCCTGCACTTCTTAGAATTTTTGGAAATGCTGCGAAATTTGGAGGTGGGTGCAGCGGCACAAGAAAAAGATCTTTTTTTGCCACAAGATTGAGAGCAAAAGTGGAGACTGTTCTGTGCACAAGGGCCGATATTTTTTAGCGAGCGATAAGCCTGAGACGTATGCATGGATTCTTGAAGATTTCGAAAGGTGACAAAAATAGATCATCGAATTTCTGCAGCAAAAAAAAAGAGGCTGCTGCACTGACTGATGCGCCAAACGGCGCGCCGGTCTGTGCGGCAGCCTCTTTTGCTCTGATTGGATAGGTGCGCGGGCAGATCGGCACGAATCCAGTCCTCACTGCGGCAGATTTGCTACTGCTGTTTGATCTCTGTCAGGACTTTGTAGAATGGCTTGAAGGGTCTCGTGGAAGCGCGCGCCCCAGGCTGCGCCGTACGCGCTCTTTAGCTTACCTGCCATGACGCCTTTTTTATCCACGACATTGTTAGCCATGTAGGCTGCGATGGAGGAAGGATGTTCTTCCTCTGCGATGCCGGAACGTGTCAGGATCATTGCGATGAAGCTCTCAGCCTTGTTTCCCTATCCCATTGGAGTGCGGGAACGGAGAATTTATCGGCTTTCAACTCCAGATACAGGTTGGTGCCGTCCTTATCTCCCAAAAAAGCCGACCAACGCGTTATGAATGGTTTCTAAATGCTTCTTGCCGATGCAATTGATGACGGTACAAAGCTCGTCACTGCTGAGACCGAGATCGCAAAGGGACTCCCCGGCAACGACTGTTTGTTCGAAGCGCAGCGTGTCAGAACCGGCGATCTCGGTGCGGTCTGCGTGAGCGGAGTGCGCTTGCTTGGAAGCTTTCTTTCGGGAGTGTGGCTGTGCGGCCCTTGTCTGTCCGGAGACTTCCCCGGTGCTTGCGGCGATCGGAGTCGGAACTGCAGGGAAAGCTGTTTTGGGCGTTGTGCGCTGCACGTGCAGCTGATTTGGGGTAGGGACTCTTTTTGACCTGCATGCCGCGTTCCTGCCAGAAGTGCACGACAGCATCGAAGCCGGTATCCTTTGAAACGATGATCATTTCCTTGGTGCGGTCGGCACAGAGCTCATAGCCCAGATACGAGACCAGCTGGAAGTCCAAGGCGTTGCTGCCTTCGTGGCATTCGATAAACTCCGGCTTGTTGGCAGAGTTCATCAGCTGAATTGTCTGTTGATAGGTCATGCGGGGGCGAATGCTTGGTGTAGAAAACGATGAGCCTGCTGTCCAACTGGGTCAGCTCGTCCAAAAGCTCGATCCAGGAATCCCCGACGTTTTTCACTATCAATGTAATAAATTTTTTCCATGTGTTAATAACCTTTCTAGTACTATAATTATATATTACATGACGATGCCGCCGAAGTCAAACGGAATTGCGCAGGCAGTATCTGCCGAAAAAGAATAGAGCGTAACTGGATGAAAATATATAAAAAACACTGCATCGCTGCATACCCTCGAATACATACTAAAGCATCTAGGGAATTTTTATTTTTTTACGGGATTAAAAGTAGCGTTACTCTTTTGAAATATTTTGACCTGATTTAAATCATACGGGAGTTCAACACTTGCTACACTTAAAATCTAAATCCAAAAATCTTGCGACCCATTGAAATCATGGGCTTTTTTTATGAATTTTTTTGTCAAATTCAAGGAAATAATTTGTTGTAACTGTTGTATTTTTTGTTTCTGATGTGATATAATATCTCTATGAAACTCGGTTACAATACAAAAGCGAAAGATCCCACCTACTACATTCAGTTAGGTATTCGCAACGGGAAAAAAACAACAACAAAAAATATTGCAACGATCGGAAAGCATTCGGAACTTTTAGCCATCACCGATGATCCGCTTGCCTACGCAAAAGCACAGGTCGCCAAATACAACGAAGCGATGGAGGAAAAAAATCAAGTTAGTATGGAGGTTCTGCTTGACTTCTCTGAAAAGGTGAAATCGTCCGAAAAAGTCGTCTCCGAAAGCACACGCAAAGCGGTAGGATATTTTTATCTTGCGCATCTTTACCGCAAGCTCGAAATCCAGCAGTTCTTTCAGGAAAAAACAAAAGACCGAAAATTCACATTTTCTCCGGAGCTGGTGAATCGCTTCCTGACCTATGCCAGAATCCTCGACCCAGATTCAAAACTCGGCAGCCTTGAAAAAATGAATCATTTTTTTGAAGAACCGGATTTCGATTATCAGCATATTTTGCGCACCATGGATCTCATGGCTGAAAACTATGATGATTACATCGCATATCTTTTTCACGCCAGCAACAAAGTCGTCAAACGCAATACCGCAGTCTGCTACTATGACTGCACCAACTACTACTGTGAAGCCGAATCTGCGGACGAAGACTACACGGACCCGATTACCGGAGAAGTTTTAACCGGTTTAAGACAATATGGCCTTGCAAAAGATCACAAGCCAAATCCTCTGGTCGAAATGGGACTGTTCATGGATACGAACGGGATTCCGATTTCGATGTGTATCACACCCGGAAACGCCAACGAACAGACCACCGTGCTTCCCTTGGAAAAAGAACTGATTCGCATGTTCGGTGACAAAAAGAACAAATTCATTTACTGTGCCGATGCCGGGCTTGGTTCCTATCACATCCGCAGCTACAATGCGATGGGCGGCAGAGCTTTCATCGTTACGCAGTCCATCAAGAAACTTTCCGACAAACTCAAAGAGGCTGTTTTCAATGATTTCGAATACAAACTTCTTTCCGATGAGACTCCCGTTTCCATTGAAGCCATGAAGCAGTTTGATAAAGCGGATCCAAAGAATTTGGCCCTGTACAGGGACACAGCCTACAAAGTGATCGATGCGGACACGCTCATGGATGTTGGTCTTTCCGAAGAAAAGGTCTTTGCGAACGGCAAAAAAAGAAATGTAAAATCAAAAGCGGTCCTAAAACAGCATGTGATCATCACCTTTTCCAGAAAAAGTTTTGAATATCAGCGTTTTATCCGGAATCGTCAAATTGAAAGAGCCAAGAAGATCTTAGAAAACCTGGAGCCGGACGAATACAAAAAAGGCCCCAACGATGTCACGAGATTCATCAAAAAGGCTTCTGATTCTAAAGCACAGTACGAAATCGATTATGAAAAAATTGCGGAAGAAGAGAAATACGATGGTTTCTACGCGATTGCAACGAATTTGAATGACGAAGCAAAAGAGATTCTTGCGATCAATGCGCAGCGCTACAAGATTGAAGAATGCTTCCGCATCCTAAAAACCGATTTTATTTCAAGGCCGTATTTTCACAGAACCAGAAAAAGGATCATTGCGCACTTCATGATCTGCTATACCGCATTACTGATTTATCGGCTGCTTGAAGTGAAGCTCAATCGTTATGACAAGAATCAGCATTTTACAACGCGCAATATTATTGAGACCCTGCAAAACATGGAAGTGGCGAATATCGGAGACCTGTATTATTCCGCACAGTATACCGGTTCACAGGTGCTGAACGCC